>Cebus_capucinus_imitator_PRJNA485217_SSR049__coassemble_1222_pt1 | contig 38758 bp, 31 predicted proteins | sample Cebus_capucinus_imitator_PRJNA485217_SSR049__metabat2_high_PE_002 | metagenome-assembled genome bin Cebus_capucinus_imitator_PRJNA485217_SSR049
TGACGGGATAAATAAAAATGGGAAAATCGTTATATGGGAAAAAGAGAATTGAAATGCGGCAGGATTCAAGAGCTGTTGCTTGATAGTATTTAAAAGACTGTCTGTTGTATATAAACTGTATAACTAACTGTTCTGAAGTTCGTTTCAAAGTTGGTGATGATTTTGAATTGATACAAATCAAACAAGTTTGTGATTTATATTGATTAAAAATGTCTAAGGAATACCCGCTTTGTTTATCTGAATGTTGGAAATATATTTAATTAGAAGAAAAAGAGGCTTATAAGAATTTTAAAGAACTTATTGATAAGGTGTCGGCAAACCATTGCTTTGAAAGGAAAAAACAAAAAGTTATCCTATGTTACTTTGTTTATCTGTTTCACGGATTTGTAGGATTGGTTAACGTATAGTTAAAAAAGGAAATTCCCAAAGTGTAGTTTATTTATATTGTCTTTAACCGAAAGAACTTAATACTTCTTTGTTATGTTGAAAAATACGAAATAAAACCCTGCTCCTGAAAGGAATGGGGTAAAAAAGCTCCAAGCGAAATATTTTTAATATTATTTTGAATTTAGTAAGCTTAGGCTGACGGCTATGCCCTTTTTGCCCCCTCTGACGTTAAGTAGGAGGGGAGTTAGACTAGAAATAATGTATGAATATTAAGAGCTTAGATAATTTCTTATTTTAATATCAATATCATTTGTCTCAAATTGGATTAGAATTGTTGTATGAGGATAAGAATTTGGATTGCATGTTCTTATAATTAATAATATTTAATTAAGTAAAAGTGGAAATGAAACAAAAAAAGTTTAAAGAGAAAAAGCCTGGGAAGAATTTTTTTCAACTAGCAGAAGAGCGAATTCTACACTTCAAAAAACTAGGTAAAAAGAAGACTGCAAGCAATTATACTTGCGCTCTCAGGCATTTTAAACAGTTTAGAGAGGAAGAAGATATTGCTGTTGAAGATTTGAGCGTAGGGTTGATGAAGGACTTTCAGGCACATCTTATTAACGTTGGATTGGGGATGAATACAATCTCCTTGTATAATCGACAACTTCGTGCTATCTATAATTATGCACTGGATGAAGAGATTGTTCTGATAGACAGACGTCCTTTTCGTAAGTCTTTTACAGGTCAGGAGAAAACACGTAAAAGGGCTGTTTCTCATGAAAAAATCAGAAAACTTACCCATTTTTCTTTGGCAGGAAAGAATAAGTTGGAATTTGCACGTGACCTCTTCCTTTTTAGTATCTATATGCAGGGAATGCCGTTTGTAGATATTGCCTATTTGAAGAAAGAACAAGTGAAGAATGATTTTATTTCTTATAAACGGAAAAAAACTAACCGGCATTTGACTGTCAAACTGCATGAGAAAGCAAAGGCAATTATTCATAAATACAAGGTGAACGATCCGGACTGTCCGTATCTATTTCCCATTCTCTATAATCCACAGAGAAAAGTTTCTGTGGAATATTCCAGTGCCCTGCGGACTCATAACAATCGATTAAGACAAATATCGGAACTTATGGGGTTTGATGAGCTGTTGACATCATATGTTGCAAGACATACCTGGGCTTCTCAGGCAAGACAATGTGGAGTGCATGATACTGTTATCAGCGAAGCAATGGGACACAATAATCTTGAAACAACGACAATATATCTTACTTCACTGGATACAGGTTTGATAGCTTCCGCTAATTTTCAGGTAATCGCTTCCTTTGCAAGGAAACAAACATGACTTGTTGCAGAATTTTATTAAAAAAAACTCTAATTTTCAAAGATTATGCTTGCTGATTTTATGTAAAGTATCTATATTTATATACTTTTTGTTTCCTCCTCTTCTCAAGAGGGAGAATATTATACTTCATTCTCTTTTCAAGCGCAAAATTAGCAAGAATCCACTGTCTACAACATACAAAAACAGTCCATTTATCTACGAAAATGGACCAAGGTGTACCTGGGTCAGGAAGGGAAAGCCCCCTAATTATGCCGAGTGATCTTGACATTTAAAAGTTACCCTTTGATGAAAGATCTCCATTCAAATCGTATTTTTCTGGGTGATTTTCCGAAATGTTCGCAGCAAAAGGCTGTCATATAGTTTTCCGAGAACTTGTATTTGTCTGCAAGCTCTGCAACAGAAGTTTTAGTGAAGATAAGATCATGAAATATTCTTTCTTTTTTCTTCTGTATCAGCCAACGCTTGGCAGAGGTTCCAAATGATTCGTAAAACTTGCGTTTGAATGTGGTTGGAGACATGTGAAGCATATCCATCAATTCCTTGACTGTTTCAGCTTGTGTATAAGCGCTCAGTACTTTGACTTTAAAGTCATTGTCTATTCCGAGTATGGGCAAGAACAAAGCAGCCAATTGTTCTTTTCCATAAAGTCCGCGTAATTCCATGAAGATGATATCTCGCTTGAGTTTCTGATAGTGAATGCATCCTAGACCTGTGTTTAGCGTTTCGATGGTCGATTCAATTTCCAGTTTCAACACTTTGTGCAGTCGGAGTAGGTCTAACCGGGGCTTGTCTGTATCGGTACAGGCATTCTGCTTGTACTTTACCAGTTGTGTAATGGCAAACTTATTACACAAAGGCATTTCCCAATCAAAAAGACAATAAAATACTGTTGTATCTGTTTTTGTCTTTGAACAATAACTTTCACCGGCAGGTATTAAATACATTTGTCCGCCGACCACCTTTTGATTGATGGTATACCCCATGGACAGTTCTAATTCTCCGGAAAGGAGAAAGACCAATGCAGAGTGTTCTGTTTTGTCCCTGAAATAATAATCCCCGGCTTTTAAGCTTACAACTCTTAGGATGGTTTGTTTGTCAGCTGCATAATTTTCGCATCCCAGATGTTCGCCAGCACACACCAGACCATTCTTTAAAATTTGTTTTTGCCTCATTTTGCTACTATTTTAATTATTATACATTAAATATCCTATACAGACACTCCTTGAATTATTACACCTCTGTACTTAATAGACTATATGTCAATAAAAAGCACCGCATTTAAAAGGACTGTTCTTCCTCTTGAGAAGAGGAGGATAAACTATTATTTATGTGGAGAATTATTTACTAATTTGATTTTTAACAAGTTATATGGGTGGAATTATTGATTCAACAAGTTTTCAAAAGCGAGATGAGTCGGTGTTGTTTGGAACTACTCATCTATACATATTCAGATAAAATGTCAATGCCACTGTATAGTACAGACGATTTATCTGATTTAGGAAAAAATGATCAGGCCGGCACAGTTTATGAAGCTGTTCCGGGAAAAGAAGTATTTCCTGAATTAGAGGATGACTCTCCTTGGTTCTATCTTTTTACTTATCGCTCCAAAGCTGATAAAATAAGTAAGAAGCTGCAAGAGAGATTCCAAACTTTTATCCATAAAACGGTAGTATATAATCGTCGTGGTAAAAATATAATTAAGGAAGAGAAACCTTCTGTATCCGGACTGATATTTGTGCGTGGGGATTGTTGTGATGCAATCCAGAAATTCCTTGATACCAACTTCCCCGGAATATATCTAGTCAGGGATTATTATACAAAAAGAACAGTATCCATTCCACATAGAATGATGCTTCCTTTTATGAGAATCTCGCAATTAAGTGCGGATAGGATTCGTTTCATGCCTAATAGTTTTGGATATTATTCTTCCGGACATACTTTAGTCACTGTCACGTCAGGTGTTTTGGCCGGTCTTGAAGGTTATGTTGTGCGTATTGCACGTGAAAAGCGTCTTGTCATATCTGTAGGAAATATGACCGTAGCTATATCAGGAGTCAGCAAGGAAACTTTTGAAAATGCGGAGGAGTATATCAAATTGCGCAAGCTGCAACAAAATGATGCCTCTTCATCAAACTTCATTCATCTGACCTCAAGGCAGATGGAGATAGATAGTTGTTTTTTTCAACCTGAAAACCGAATAGATATCTTGGCCATTGCCCGAAGTTTGGATAAATGGATTACGCAGGCAAAATTTTTAGTGAAGGATGGAAAATACAGTGAAGCCATAGATATTACTATGTTTATTCTTGAAGAGATAGGGTGTAGAATACTCCATGAGGGAAAAAGTTCAAATATGGATAAAGTACAAGACATTATTGGCAATATTTGTAATGAGATAATTCTTGTTTTAGCCACTATGGAAGAGTCTGCGAAGGTTCCTACAGAACAGAAAGAACGCATAGTAATGGAGAAACAGTCGTTAGCTATACGGTTTCCGTTTTTGCCTATTTCAGATTAAAAATATATTCCCCTGAATGATTATGGTCATAGCAGTAGATTTTGACGGAACCATTGTGGAGCATAAATATCCGTATCTCGGTAAAGAGATTCCGTTTGCCATCCTTACTTTGAAGCGTTTACAGAAGGAGCAACATCAACTGATATTATGGACAGCACGAGAAGGCAAACTATTGGAAGAAGCTGTGAATTTTTGTTCTGATCGTGGACTGGAGTTTTACGCAGTGAATGCCAATCATCCTGATGAAGAGACAAAGACGTATTCTGCTCCCTGTAGAAAGTTGAAAGCCGATTTGTTTATCGATGACCGCAATGTAGGCGGTTTACCCGATTGGGGTGAGATATATGAAATGGTAAGTAATAGATGGAGCAGTCGAGATTATTTTAGTAGCCGGTATTCACCAAAGGAGTCAGAGAAGCGGTCAAGGTTACGAAGGTTTTGGATTCTTATTTTTCTAAAGCAAAGCGATGAGTACAGAATACAATATCCCCCAAACAAACAACAAGCGGATTGTAAAAAATACACTCATGCTCTACATACGCATGATGTTTAGTATGTTGGTGTCGCTTTATACCTCACGCGTGGTGCTGAACACGTTAGGGGTTGAGGATTATGGGATTTATAATGTAGTGGGAGGATTTGTTACTATGTTCTCATTGATATCCAATTCGCTGTCTGCTTCAACCGGTCGTTTTCTGACTTTTGAATTGGGAAAGGGGAATATACAGCAATTAAAACAAGTCTTTTCTACCTCTTTGACCATTCATGTGCTATTAGCCGTTTTCGTTCTCATACTTGCAGAAACTATCGGAATATGGTTCTTGAATGAAAAAATGACTATACCTGCTGACCGTCTATATGCTGCCAACTGGGTGTTCCAGTCTTCTGTTTTCGCTTTTATGGTGGGACTCTTTTCTGTACCTTATAATGCATCTATCGTTTCACATGAAAAGATGAGTGTTTTTGCTTATTTGGGAATTTTTGATGTACTTATGAGGTTGGGTATAGTGTTGTTTATAGCCTATTCACCTTGGCAGTTTGATAGGCTGATTATATATGCCATGTTATTGGTTGGCGTGAGTATGATTGGGCAATTAGCTAACATGGTGTATTGTAATAGGCATTTTCAAGAGTGTAAATTGCAGTTTGCCTTCCATACTGACAATTGGAAAGAGATGAGTTCTTTTGCCGGGTGGAATTTTATAGGATGCACGGCTGGATTGCTGAAAGATCAAGGAGTTAATTTGCTTTTAAATCTTTTCGTTGGACCAGTGCTTAATGCTGCCCGCGGTGTTGCCTTATCAGTTAATACCGCAGTGGGTAGTTTTGTGGGGAATTTTATGACTGCTTTAAGTCCACAAATTACTAAATCGTATGCTGCCGGAGAATATGCCTACATGATGTCATTGGTAGAGCGGGGTTCCCGGTTTTCTTTTTACATTCTGTTTTTATTGGCATTACCCATACTGTTTGAAACAGAATTTATTCTGACTTTATGGCTGAACGACTTTCCGCCACATACCGTAAATTTTGTGCGACTGATATTGTTATTGTCATTGTCTGATGTATTATCTAATACATTGATAACTCTGCAGAATGCTACAGGAAAGATTAGAGATTATCAGATTGCCGTAGGTGGTGCATTGATGCTGAATTTTCCGGTTTCATATCTTTGTCTAAAGATAGGTTGTGTACCGGAGAGTGTGTTTATAGTGGCCTTGATTGTATCGGTGCTGTGTCTGATACTTCGACTCTTGTTTTTGCGACGGATGGTACAGCTTTCAGTAAAGCAGTATTTATGTAATGTATACTTGAATGTGCTGTATGTGTCATTGATGGCTGCACTTATACCTACACTGGTTTACTTTCAAATGGAAGAAGGGTGGGTACGTTTCTTGAGTATCATATTTTGTTGTGTGGTATGCAGTTCTCTTTCTATCTATTTTGTAGGATGTTCGATTTCTGAGCGTAAGTTTATTACAGATAGGGTAAGAGTGATGAAAAAACGAATTATCGGATGATAAAGGTAAAAGATAAATTCGCTTGTTGTGGTTGTGCTGCCTGTGTGCAAATCTGTCCCAAACAGTGTATCTCATTGGATGAGGACAAAGAGGGCTTTCTGTATCCTACAGTCAATCGTAACCTATGTATTGAGTGCGGTAAATGCGAAGCGGTATGTATAGAACTTCATTCTTTTGAAGTACACGAACCTTTGAAGTTTTTTGCAGCTCAACATTTTGATGAATCGGTACGGGCAGCAAGTTCTTCCGGAGGTATTTTTACACTGTTGGCTGAGGCCGTAATAAATGATGGTGGAGTAGTTTTTGGTGCCCGTTTTGACAGTGATTGGAGCGTGGTACATGATTTTACGGAAACCCATGAAGGATTACAGGCATTCCGAGGTTCAAAGTACCTTCAGAGTAGAATAGGAAATACATACCGACAAGCCGGGAAATTCTTGAAAGCGGGTAGAAAAGTACTGTTTTCGGGTACCCCCTGTCAGATAGCCGGTCTTAAATGGTATTTGCACAAAAATTACGAGAATTTATTGGCTGTTGATTTTGTGTGTCACGGTGTGCCCAGCCCATTGGTCTGGAAGAAATATTTAGAAGAAACCATCGCACGCCAGTGCGAAAAAAATTCAGTTTTGCTTTACTCTAATCCCTTGATTTCTGAAAGAGGTAGCATGGCGGGTATTCGTAAACGGAAGATTGATGCTATCTCTTTCAGAAATAAGAACTTAGGATGGAAAAAATACAGTTTTGCTCTCACTCTCTCCGAGGTGACAACCGACGGAGAGAAAAATACAGTTTTGCTCTCGACTATATTCCCGGAGAACGAGTATATGCAAGCTTTTCTAGCTAATTTTTCGTTGCGTCCCAGTTGTTATCATTGCCCGGTAAAAGGGGGGAAATCAGGTAGTGACCTCACCATTGGTGATTTTTGGGGAATAGAAAAGATAGCTCCCGAATTGGATGACGATAAAGGATGCAGTTTGATAATCGCTCATACAGATAAAATGATGAATTGGTTAGAAAACAACTCAATCTTGTCGGAAATACCTATAAAAGAAGAACCTTTTAGAAACAATCTGAGTTATTATACGTCACCTGCTCAACCAGTCAACCGGTCTTTCTTTTTTAATCAGTTAATAAAGAATGGTTTCCATGAGGCATGGAAAAATACTGTGTCTACTAAGTTAACAGACCGTGTCTTAAGAAAGATTTATCAATTTTTATGAAAATAGCCATTGTCACATTACCTCTACATACCAATTATGGAGGAATTTTACAGGCCTATGCCCTACAGACCGTGTTGCAGCAAATGGGACATGAGGTACATCATCTGCAACCCTTGGTTGAGTTTACCTCTCTTCATCCAACTTGGCAAATGCCTTTTGTTTGGATAAAACGATTGATAAGAAAATACCTTCTAGGAGAGCGACAGCTACCGATAGTTGAACACCCTCATCGATGGATGCGCAAATACACAGATGTATTTATTCACAAATACATATCAATGCATTTTTTGCAAGATGAAGAGTGGAATGCATCCTTGGAGAAAGAATATGATGCCTTTATAGTAGGCAGCGATCAGGTTTGGCGTTCATGTTATGCATGTCCTATAGAAAGATATTTTTTATCATTTTTGGGTTATGCGTGTACTAAACCACGAATAGCCTATGCAGCTTCCTTCGGAACGAAAGACTGTGATTTTACTTCTAATCAGATTTTTAATTGTAGAGAGTTATTACAGAAATTTTCATTTGTTTCCGTGCGAGAAGAATCTGGAGTAGATATCTGCCGACAGCAGTTTGACACGAATGCTTGTCAATTAATAGATCCAACATTATTGTTGTTAAAAAATGAATATTTAAATCTTATTCATGAGGTACATCCCAGTAAGGGTGATCTGATGGTTTATATACTAGATGAAACTATCTCTACTAAACATTTGATAAATCAGATTGCTAATTCCGAGGGATTAATCCCCTTTTACACATATTCTAAAATAGAAAATTATCAAGCAAAAGGTGTTGATTTCCAACAGCCTCCAGTAGAGCAATGGCTTAAAGGATTTATAGATGCAAAGCTTGTAGTTACAGATTCTTTTCATGCTTGTGTGTTTGCTATTATTTTCAATAAACCATTTATATGTATAGGAAACAATAAACGAGGCATGGCTCGTTTTCAATCATTGCTAGATTTATTTGGATTGCAACAATGTTTAATTAACATCGAACAATTGTATGAAATACCTAACATAAATTGGGAAAAGATTAATTTGAAGTTAGAAAAATTGCGCAAGTACTCATTATTTAGTTTAGAACAAGCTTTAATTAATTAAAATAATCCTTGTTATATACCTATAAATATATAATAATGATTCATTAATAAAGACAGCCCATATATGCCCGTAAGAATATAATTAGAATAAACTTATTATGGATGATAATGCTTTAATATCAGTCATTGTACCAGTATATAATGTGGAGAATTATCTTTATAAATGTATTTCCTCTATAATAACACAGTCTTATGGAAATTTTGAACTAATTCTTATAGATGATGGTTCAATAGATAAATCCGGTGAGATATGTGATAGCTTTTCAGAAAAAGATAACCGCATAAAGGTTATACATAAGGTCAATGAGGGAGTATCTTCTGCTAGAAATTATGGCTTAAAACAGGCTCGTGGTGAATATATTTGTTTTGTAGATAGTGATGATTATGTTTTAAATGATTACTTATTAAATCTTATAAATTGTGCTGACAAAGATATTGATTTTGTTTTGTCTGGTTTTAAACTGATTAATGGCTCATCTTGTCATATTTCTTCTCCAACAAAAAGTAAGTACACAGGTAAAGTTGATTTGTTATTGTCTGATTTTTCCCGCCTATATTGTTGTTATGCACCTTATGGTAAATTATTTAAAAGAAATATTATTGTTAAACATAGGTTGTTATTTGACCCAGAGATATACTATGGTGAAGACAGACTATTTATTTTTGAATATTTATCTTATGTAAATAAAGTAGCTATTACACCTTATGTTGATTACTGTTATTGCCGTAGAGACGGTTCTTTAATTTCCAAAATCTATTCATTCAAACAAGAGTACTATGCTTACCAAAAATCAATCATTGTAGTTGAAAGTTTTTTAAATAAGCAACACGTCAAAGATTCAAGAAGCAAAAAAAATATTTTTTCTTTAGTTGCGGATTTTGCTAATCGTGTTTTAAATACAATCTATGGTTCTAAATATTATACCTATAAAGAACGTATGTGTTTATTACAAAATATAGATATTTCACTAATAGGAAAATACTCACACCCTGTGAATATAAGGGAATGGATTATAAAATATTTATTTTTATTCAAACAGGTTAGAATTCATGATCTTTTAAGAATACACAAACAGAAATGGCAACAATCAATCTTTTAATTATTATAAATCAATGAGATATATAGCTGTTATATTAACCGTTCACAATCGATTAGACAAAACTATAGCATGTTTGAATGCTGTTTTTAACCAAAAAAAATATAGTTTTTTCAATGTAGATGTTTTCCTGACAGATGATGGAAGTACTGATGATACTTCTAAAATACTTCGCAATCGTTTTTCTGCGAAACCATTACATATTTTATCAGGTAACGGTAATCTGTATTGGAATGGCGGAATGATTAATTCTTGGAAAGCGGCCATAGAACATGGAGGCTATGACGGATATTTATGGTTAAACAATGATACAATAGTACTTCCTAACCTATGGAATGAGTTGGAGCAAGCTGACGAATATTCAAGAAAACAACTTGGTAAAGGAGGCATTTATGTGGGGTCTACTAAAGATCCGTTAACGGGAGAATTTACCTATGGAGGATTTGAATTTACTAATCAATGGACTCTGAAAGATAGGTTTCTACATCCTAATGGACATTTCCAACTCTGTCAATGTGCTCATGGAAATGTGACTTATATTTCTCATGATGTAGTAGAAAAGATGGGGATACTATGTGAACAGTATCTGCATGGTGGAGGTGACCATGATTATACTTATTTGGCGTATAAAGCTGGCTTTCCACTTATCGTTTTAAAAGATTATGTGGGAATTTGTGAGAATGATCATCAACAAGGTGGATATGCCGATTTTCTTTCCATGTCACTTAAGCAGAGAATTAAATATCTCTATTCTCCGCTAGGCTTTAATTTACACAATACGCTTCTGTTGCAAAAGAGATGTTTTCCTTATCGGTATCCTTTTGTATGGCTGATGGGATATTTAAAGGCTTTTTTTCCTAAAATGTATTTTAAAATATATAGCCAATGCAGAAATTAAGGATTCAAGCTCCTATTATATCTATTATAATTCCAGCATATAACAGCGAGAAAACAATCAACAGATGTATTGATAGTATCTTACTGCAACGATTTTCTGATTTTGAATTGTTATTAATTGATGACGGAAGTACTGATTCTACAGGATTTATTATTGATAGTTACTGCAAAAAGGATAATAGAATACATGTATTTCATACAAAGAATTTCGGGGTTAGCAGTGCGAGAAATCTAGGCTTGCGAAATGCCGTTGGAAAATGGATTACTTTTGTAGATAGTGATGATTGGCTTGACTTAGATTATATAGAAAAATTATATGAGTCAATACCTAATATCGATAAGTGGAAAGGATTGGTTGTTCAAGGATACTCAAGGGTATTACAAACAACTGATGGTAACATTGAAACTATTTGTCCTACTATTAAGGGATTACACAGCCTTTCTGAAGAAAAAGATTTATTAAGTGTTGGCAAGTTGGATTTAACTCGGTTTAATTTTACTGTTGGAAAATTAGTCTCTAAAGAAATTATAGAGAAATATCAGGTATATTTTGATGAACAAGTTTCCTTTTTAGAAGATTTATTATTTTATTTGGAGTATATCAAATATATAGATAGTTTTTCAGTATCTACAGCTACAGGATATAAATATGTTGTATGTAATTCCGATTCATTATCATATAAACACTATCCAGCAGAAAAAGAATACCATACTTATTATATGTTATTGCAGAAGGTTAATGAAGTTCAAACTATACACAAACTAACCAATGTTAATATTAATAATTTAACGAGATGTGCAGAACAATATATTATTAGAGTGTGTAGGAGTTTATACTATAGCCCATATAGAAAGAATAGTTCTTCGAGAATTAAGTTTTTAAAGCAGCTATTTTCCTGTAAAGAGTTTTACCGAATAGTAAGAAAACGGAATGGAAGTTTCGTGGATATATTTTTCTGCATTTGTTGTAGTCTTAGGCTATGGTTTATAGCAGATATTTTTTATAGTAGCTGGATTAAAATCCATAAACACTAGAATCCGGTATAAGTAGCATGAAAATGATGAAAAGAGTATTTATTGCTTACGGAGATGAAAACTGTGCTTATTCGCTTCGGCGTATTACAAAGCAAGCCAAAAGAATAGGAGTTTTTGATGAAGTAATTTCCATGGCTCCTCAAGATTTGCCTAGTTACATTAAAAAGTCCATTTTGATGCGTCATTCTTATGGTGGAGGATATTGGGCATGGAAACCATGTATCATCAAAGAAATTCTCTTAAAGTATGATGATAACACTGTGGTGTGCTATGCTGACGCAGGTTGTACTTTAAATAAAGGTATTGAATGGACGTTATATTTTGAATTAATGAAAGACTACGACATGATATGCTTTAAATATAGAGATGAGTATCCTCAATGGGCAAAGTTCGGAAGCACTTCAACAAAGATTAAGCATTGGGGGAAAAAGAATACGCTTTTATTTTTAGATGATTTGTTGAAAGGAAAGCAATGGAGGGAATGCAACAAAATTTGGGGAGGATTATTATTTGTCAAAGGGAAAAGCAATCCAATCATCAATGAATGGCTTGATGTAACACTAGCGCACCCGGAAATTATTATTGACCCCGATCAGGATGAAATGAAAAATCAATATCCTTATTTTGCTCTTCATAAACACGATCAAGTTATTCTAGTTGCCTTGGCTTATAAATATAAAAATAAATGTCTTGTGCTGCCTGAATTGTCGGAAACTTGTGGAGAGAATGTAGCTGTGTTTGCCTCCCGCATTAGGGCAAGAAATATAAAAGAATATATAGTGCTGAGAATAAAATACTGGGGACGTAAAATATTAGGAAATCGTTCTTTTGAACGTATAAAACGGTGGCTTGGTAAAAAGTAGTAAATATTATGCTGAAAGTGTCAGTAATCATTCCTGTCTATAAGGTAGAAGCCTTTATTGAACGCTGCGCCCGGTCTTTGTTTGAACAGACTTTAAAGGAGGATGTGGAATTCATTTTTGTGGATGATGCTTCTCCTGATTATAGCATTTCGAACATACATCAGTGTCTGGATGATTATCCAGAACGGAAACAACAGACGAAGATTTTAGTTCACTCTCAAAATCAAGGTTTGCCTTCTGCACGAAACACGGGATTACAAGTAGCTAGTGGCAAATACGTTTTTCATTGTGACAGTGATGATTATTTAGACGGTGGTGCGTTGGAACTGATGTATGCGGCTGCAGAACAGAGCCAGGCTGATATGGTGTGGTGCGATTGGTATTTATCGTTTGCTCACAACGAACGGTATATGAAGCAGCCCAAGTATGATTCGCCTATCGAAGTGTTAAAGGGAATGTTAGGCGGATCCATGAAATACAATGTTTGGAATAAGTTAGTTAGCCGTCGTTTGTATACAGATAATCAGATTACTTTTTCTGACGGGCATGGAATGGGAGAAGATATGACGATGATTCGCCTAGCGGCTTGTGCCAAAAGAGTCTGTTATCTTCCACAGGCTTTTTACCATTATGTACGGCAAAATGAGCATGGGTTTACCCAGGTTCGACAACCGGCTGGCATCAATTATCGGCACTTGGAGGATTTGAAATGGAATATAGAACGAACTACGAACTTTGTGGCTCAGAAATGGGGCAGTCAAGTGGAAAAAGAATTGGCCTTCTTTAAACTCGAAGCCAAATTTCCCTTTCTGATTTCGGAAGATACTGAACGCTATGCTTTGTGGCAGTCTTGGTTTCCCGAAGCTAATCCATATATCTTGCAAAATCATTATATTTCTTTCCGAAGCCGCATGTTGCAATATTGGGCATCAAAAAAGCAGTTTTGGATAGTGCGGCTTTATTACCAAATCCTGATGAAGTTAGTATATGGTGTTCTTTATAAATAAAGAGTAGAAGCATGGTAAAATATATTTCTACAATTTGCGTAACTGTACTTACGAGTTTGTTTCTGTTTCCTATTGAACTGAAGGCTTTCCCGGGGATGAATTCCAAGAAGTTTTTGGCGGCTGTGGGGCTCGTGTGGTTTTTCATCAATTTGGGAAAATACAGAACCGGACGTTTCAGCAAAGATATGGTGATTCTCTCTTTGCTAGCTGTTTCCGTTTCATTGGCCGGATTGATAGCGGTGACTTATAATGAAACGCCCGATTATGCCTATGCCACTTATATTACCTCCATGTGGGTGTGGATGGGAGCTGCCTATGTAGTGGTACATAGCATCCGATTAGTGCATGGCAGTGCCTCAATTTGGCTTGCAGGCAATTATTTTATTGCAGTTTGCTTGATTCAGTGTATCATGGCCTTATGGATAGACTCTTCTATGGAATTGAAGCAAGCCGTTGATTCAGTGATAGAGCAGGGACAGGACTTTCTGAATTCCCACAACGTAGAACGGTTATACGGTATCGGTGCCAGCCTCGATGTGGCAGGCAGCCGTTTTGCTGCCGCCTTGGTCTTGCTAGCTTTTTTCCTGTTATCCATGGAACAGACTCGTTTTCGAAGTTGGATGTTTTTCTATATACTGGTCTTTGTCTTCATTGCGGTAGTAGGAAACATGATAGCGCGTACTACTACAGTAGGTTTGTTGCTGGCTATTGGTTATCTACTCTATAAGTCGGATATCTGGCGCTTGAAGTTGTCGGCTGAAAGCCGTAAGTTATGGTTGTATTTAGGGGGAGTACTCTTGCTTGCGATTCCTCTTTGTGTTTATCTGTATCAACAGGATGCAATTTTCAGAAGTAATTTACGCTTTGCGTTCGAAGGGTTCTTCAGCCTGATAGAAAAAGGAGAATGGCAGGTATCATCCAATGAAAAATTGGAAACCATGTATGTTTTTCCGGATAATTTAAAAACTTGGCTGATAGGTGACGGGTATTTTGATAATCCATATTATGCTGACCCCTATTTTACTGGTCGTTTTGTAGGAGGATATTATATGGGTACAGATGTGGGATATCTGCGCTTCATATTCTATTCTGGCTTGGTGGGATTGGCGGCAATCACAGCAGTACTTTGGAAAGCTTGCCTCATCTGTAGAAGCCGTTTCAACACCGAGAAAGAGCTCTTTGTGCTCTTTCTGTTAGTCAATTTGCTGGTTTGGTTTAAAGTGTCTACCGATATATTCCTGATTTTTGCTCTATTTCTGATGGTCAATCAAGATGAAAATGATGCTTACAACCGGAAAATATCTATGGCAAATGAAAATACTCTATAACATAGCCGGTACCTGCCATTCCGGTGGCATGGAACGGGTTTTGGCCAATAAAGCCAATTACTTGGTCAATCAGGGAATGGAGGTCGTTATCGTGACCACAGACCAGCAGGGACTCCCTCCGTTTTTCTCTCTGGACCAACGGATACGTTGCGTGGATTTGTGTATCAACTATGAGGAAAACAACGGAAAATCACTTTTTAATAAACTGCTACACTATCCGCTGAAACAATGGAAGCATAAGAAAAGGTTGACAAAAATACTGATGCAGGAACGCCCCGACATCACCATTTCGATGTTTAACAACGATGCCGGTTTTATTACAGATATTCAGGACGGCAGTAAAAAAATACTGGAAATTCATTTTTCCAAGTTCAAACGCCTGCAATATAATCGCAAAGGCTGGTGGAGGTGGGTAGATGTATGGCGTACCAAACAAGACGAGAGGATTGCCCGACGCTTTGACCGCTTTGTCGTGTTGACTGAAGAGGATAAAGCGAACTGGGGGGATATGGATAATATTTGTGTGATTCCCAATGCGAATACTTTTTGTTACAAACAAACTTCTTTATTAAATACCCGAAAAGTAATTGCCATAGGCCGTTATAGTTATCAGAAAGGGTTTGATCGCTTAATCAAAGCCTGGAAGACGGTTAACTGTGTATGTCCAGAATGGACATTGGATATTATCGGTGAAGGAGAGGAAAAAAGTAAGTTGCAGTCTTTGATTCACCATGAGAATCTAAATGACAGTGTGAAATTAATACCAGCTACATCGGATATTATAAATGTGTATTTGGGGGCATCGGTGGTTGCTATGTCTTCACATTATGAAGGTTTGCCTATGGTGCTCTTGGAAGCACAATCCCTTGGTCTTCCAATTGTAGCTTTTGCGTGTCAGTGTGGACCAAAAGACATCGTTACTGACGGAGAAACGGGTTTTCTTGTGACAGAGGGAGATGTGGAAGGTCTTGCTGAAAAAATGATATCTGTTATCAAAGATAATAATCTGCGATTATCAATGGGGAAACAGGCCAAAGAAGCTTCGCACCGCTATGAAGAGGAAGCTGTGATGCAATTATGGATGGATATTTTTCAGACTGTAATGGAACAATGAAAACAATAGTAGTATCAGCTGTAACATTGCGAAAAGGCGGAACGTTGACTATTCTCAGGCAATGTTTGGCCTATTTGTCAGAACTGGCTGTTCAAGGAGGTTATCGTGTCGTTGCTATAGTTCATCAAAAAGATTTGGCTTTTTATCCAAATGTTGAGTATATTGAAATGCCCCATATCATCCAAGGATGGGGAAAAAGATTATGGTGCGAATATGTGGCTATGTATAGAATATCCCGGCAACTTGCACCAGTATATCTTTGGTTATCTATGCATGATACGACTCCTAATGTACAAGCAGAGCGGCAAGCTGTATATTGCCAGACTTCTTTTCCTTTCTTAAAAGGAAAGTGGCAGGATTTGATTTTTGACTATAAAATTGTGTTGTTCACTTTATTCACAAGATTTGCTTATCGCATCAATATACATAGAAACCGCTATTTGATAGTGCAAGCTGAATGGTTGCGGAAGGGGTTTTCCAAAATGTTTGGTTTGCCGGAAGAGTTGTTTATCGTGGCTACACCCGAACGGATGGAAAAAGAAACGATTATAAAAGATAATCAACTGAATTCCATTTATACATTTTTATTCGCTGCTACCCCAGATTGTCATAAGAACTTTGAAACCCTATGCCGTGCAGCGGCTTTGCTGGAAAAGGAACTGGGTGTAGGAAAGTTTAAAGTGATTTTAACCATATCCGGTAATGAGAACCGATATGCCCGGTGGCTGTATCGTCATTGGGGACATCTGAAATCAATCGACTTTGTCGGATTTATGAGCAGGGAGCAGCTTTACTTGAATTACGCCAGCGCTCATTGTCTGGTGTTTCCTTCGAGGGTAGAAACCTGGGGGCTGCCTATCAGCGAATTTGCGGCATTCGGCAAGCCGATGTTGCTGGCTGATTTGCCTTATGCGCATGAAACCGCAGCCGGAAGCCGGCAGACAGCGTTCTTTAATCCGCAAAACCCCGCTGCTTTAAAGGTTCAGATGAAACATCTCATAGAGGGGGATTATTCTTTTCTGAAAGAAATCCCCCGTCAGGTTCTTGCAGAACCAGCAACACGTACATGGAAAGAACTATTTAATCTGTTATTACAATAAATTTTAAGTATGAAAAAAGAGAATCCAAGTATTCTTCAATTCGGCAAATTCTACCCGATTAAAGGAGGTGTGGAAAAAGTAGCCTACGATTTGATGACAGGGCTCTCCACCAATGAAATTCACTGTGATATGTTATGTGCCACTGTTGCCGGCAAAGGGAAAACATTCCGGTTAAATGCCTATGCCCGACTGATGGAATGTCATTCATGGGGGAAGGTTGCCGCTACCATGATTGCTCCTTCCATGATTACGACGCTCAGGAAGGTATGTCCGTCTTACGACATTGTACATGTGCATCATCCCGACCCGATGGCTGCATTGGCATTGGCGCTTTCAGGTTATAAAGGAAAGGTCGTGCTGCATTGGCACAGTGACATCCTGAAGCAGAAACTATTATTAAAGGTGTATCGTCCGTTACAGGATTGGCTGTTGCGGAGGGCTGATCTCATCGTTGGCACCTCGCCTATGTATTTGGATGAATCGCCCTTTTTGAAGGACGTACAGCAAAAGACCGTCTGCCTGCCGATAGGAGTTTCTCCCATTATTCCAGATCCGGAAGCGGTAGATAAAATCCGCAAACAATATGGCGGGAAAAAAATAGTTTTCTCTTTAGGGCGGCTGGTGGCTTACAAGGGGTTTACTCATCTGGTAGAAGCTGCCCGGTTTCTGAAGGATGATTATGTTGTTCTGATTGGCGGTACAGGAGCACTGGAGCAGGCATTAAGCCAGCAAATTAAAAGGCTGGGGCTTGAAAATAAGGTTGTACTGTTGGGCAGGATTCCGGATAAAGACCTGCCTGCCTATTTCGGAGCGTGCAAGGTGTTCTGTTTGCCCAGCGTACAGAAGACAGAGGCTTTTGGCATTGTACAGATTGAAGCCATGTCATGCGGCAAGCCGGTCGTAGCCACCCGTATTCCACAGTCGGGTGTGTCGTGGGTGAACAAACACGGTGTGTCCGGACTGAATGTAATGCCGGGTAACGCCGGAGAACTGGCCTGTGCAATACAGGACATAGCGGACAACGAGTCCGTTTATGAAAAATATTCCATGGCTGCCAAAAACAGGTATTGGGATATCTTTACCAATGAACACATGATAGACAAATGCAAAAGAATCTATAATAATTTATGGGAAGAATAAAAGAAGTCGTTTTGGGTGCGGAAGAAAGTGTGGCTGTTACTTTTAAGAAGCAGCAGATGTCTTTGGCATCCTGTTGGGTAAAAAGAGGTTTTGATATAGCAGGAAGTATAGTCGGATTAGCCATCTTGTCTCCGACATTTATTGTCATAGGGGCATTGGTCAAACGGGAGGATAAAGGCCCTGTCCTATTCAGGCAGGAACGTATCGGTTATCAAGGAAAGCCGTTTACCCTTTACAAATTCCGCTCCATGACAGTATCCGCAGAATCCGATGGTAAACCGATGCTCTGCCAGAAAGATGACAAACGGCTGACCCGCATCGGACTATTTCTGCGTGAGCATCATCTGGATGAACTGCCTCAACTATGGAATGTTCTGAAGGGGGATATGAGTTTTGTAGGACCACGGCCTGAACGTCGATTCTTTATAGACCGGATTATCTCGATCAATCCTGATTACAGACTTTTATATCAATTACGTCCGGGCTTATTCTCTTCTGCAACCCTCCACAATGGTTATACAGATACCATGGAGAAAATGTTGGAGCGGTTGCGTATGGACTTGCAATATCTGAACAACCGTTCTTTATTGACAGATATCAAAATTATATTCCAAACCGTATGGGCAATTGTTTCGGGCAAAAAGTTTTAAGAGATGAGAGTGCGGAATGATTTGAAACTCAGAAAAATCGGGAACAAGTACATCTTAGTGGAAGTACGTGACAGTCATGTCAACATGACCGATGTATTTGCCTTGAATGCCATGGCTGCCTGTCTTTGGCAGCGGATGAGCGAGGGAGATTTTACTGCTCAAGAATTGGCAGAATGGGTGTGTGAGCAGTTTGATGTCGGCTTTGATACGGCTCTTGCAGATATCAACAGGCAGCTGAATGAGTGGAAGGAGTATAATTTGTTGGTACAAGATAGATGAGCAAACTTCAATATAGCAGTCGCATCACAGATGCCTTTCTCGTTCTATTAAGAACGGGCCTATGGGAGAAGGATTTGGAAAGTCTTTCCTATTTTCCTTTGACTTTTGAAGAATGGCATGACGTGTATCAGCTGGCTCTTTGCCAGACTGTGAGCGGTATAGTCTATCGCGGAATTCTCCGCTTGCCGGATCATCTGTTTCCTCCCGAAGATATTCTGTTGCGTTGGATGATTCGTGCGGATGCCGTTGAACGGAAGAACCGGCAGATGAATGAGGTGGTCAATGAACTTTGTTCCATCTTTAAAGACAAGGGAATCCGGACCGTTTTACAAAAAGGTCAAGGTATAGCCTCCCTCTACGAATGGCCTTTTTTGCGGGAATGTGGAGACATAGACCTGTATTTCCTGAATATGAAAGAGAGAAGAATGGCCGACTTGTTTATAAGGCAACAGGGAATACGGACAAGCAAAGGGGCAGACGGAAGTATTCATTATGAATGGAAAGGAGTTACTGTGGAACATCACAGCAGGCTGTTGGATTTGTATAGGCCTTTTCTGCAAGGCTATCTGAATAAGCTGGAAAAACAGATTGGATTTACCACGGTCAGACTTTGGAAGGAGGGTGACAGCGAAGTGACGGTAGCTTCACCTGTGCTGAATCTGCTGATGCTGAATGCCCATATTTTAAAGCATGCCCTAGGATTGGGGGTCGGACTGAGACAACTATGCGATATGGCACGCGCTTATTACAAGTGGCATGACACCATGAAAATGCATGAACTGTGTGAAATCTACGAGAAAACAGGCCTAAGCAAGTGGAGTAATCTGTTGCATAGTGTTCTGGTGGAATACCTTGGAGTCCCGGCCTCTTGTCTGCCGGATAAGGGCGGACTGGAATCTCCTTTGCCATTGTTCCATATCATACAGCGGGGTGGCAATTTCGGTCAGTCCGATGCCTGCTGTTTGGTATCAAAAGGCTGGCAGCGGAAGTTTCTTACAGCACAGTCCTTCTTCCGGAATGCCCGTTTTGCTTTTCGGTATGCACCTTGGGAGGGTGTAGGCATGGTATCCACATTATTGAAAGGGCAGGCAAGATGAATGAACCGTATCATTACTGTATAGCAGATTTTCGTTTTTCCGTTTCCTGTATTTTGGATTTAGACAATCTGTTACCTTCCTTTTTCACATTCCGTACCAAGCCTTGCTGTGAAGAAGAAAGGCTGTTTGTCATGGATGTGTTCCCCCGGATTCCTGAATCTATGGATGACATGGTGGAAATGGAGATTTCTGACAACGACATGGGACAGGTCCGGTTGCTGGGAACAAATGACAGATACCGCATCGAACTGAAATATGAAGACGGAATGACTCATATAATGCAGGCGGATAAGTTGTTCACTTCTATTCAGGTACAGCTTTGTTTGCAGGACAGGTATCTCGGTGAGGCGCTCAGTTCGCTGCTGCGAATAGCCTTTTCCCAGGCGATACTCTGCCACGGAGGAATTTCGGTTCATGCATCGGCTGTGACACGCCTGGATAGCACTTATCTGTTTATGGGCAAAAGCGGAACGGGAAAAAGCACGCATGCCTCCCTTTGGCTCAGCTGTTTTCCGGACAGCGAATTGCTGAACGATGACAATCCCATTATACGCATTCAGCAGCAAACAGCTTATGTGTATGGAAGTCCATGGAGCGGTAAAACACCTTGCTATAAGAATAAACGATACCGGCTCGGCGGTGCTGTCAGACTGGTTCAGGCCAAAGAAAACCGCTTCACGCTGCAAGAGAGTGAAAATGCTTTCATAACCTTGCTACCTGGATGTTCATCCATACACAAGGATGTAGTATTGTACAATCATCTTTGCAACACGTTAACTGAACTGATAGGTGTCATTCCGGTTGGTGTTCTGCTATGCAGGCCGGATCAGGAGGCTGCCTTAAGATGTGAAACAGCATTCAAAGCTGCCTTAGCTTAGTATAAACCAAATAAATTGAACATGAATAAAAGAAATAATTTAATTTTTGGGATGGCCTTTCTTGTCTTGCTATCCTCTTGTTCCCCACAGAATTTTGTGTATTGGAAAAACATACAGAGTGAAGCCAAATGTCTGGAAAATGAACGTTATGAGGCCATCATCCAAAAGGATGACAGACTCTCCATTTGTGTAAGCAGCAAGAACCCGGAGCTGGCCATTCCTTTCAACAGACAGGGAGGAACTTTTTATCTGGCAGAAGATGGAAGCGTATCCGCCTCTTCGGAAGGTACTGCATCTGTTAGGGAAAAAGGCTACCGTGTGGATGTGGACGGCAACATTGATTTTCCTATTCTTGGCAAACTCCATGTAGGAGGATTGACATTGAATGAAGCTACGGAAATGATTCAACAGAAAATCAAAGAAGGCAACTATATCAAATCTCCCTTGGTATCCATAGAAATACTGAATTTCAAGTATACAGTGTTGGGGGCTGTCGGAAATACCGGCACATTCCGTGTGGACGGAGACCGCATTACTTTGGTGGATGCCATAGCAAATGCGGGAGATTTGGCTTCGAATGCCCGCGTGGATCATATTCAGGTAATCCGGACCGTGAACGGAGAAAGAAAAGTTTTTGTGCATGACTTCGGAGATGAATCTCTGTTTTACTCTCCGGCATTCTATCTTCAACAGAACGACATTGTGTATGTAGAGCCAAAGTATCGGAAGAAGAGTTACGAAGACCGTAACATTCAATATGGAACCCTTCTGCTTTCCCTGGTGACAACGATTTGCTCTATTTTATGGGTTACCAAATAACCCGATTTTTTATTATCTGTAAAATATATGAATCAAACGAACACATCTACAGCTTCAGGAAAAGAGCAGGGGCTGAATTTAGTAGATATACTGTTTTTTTTCCTTTCCAGATGGAAATGGTTTCTGCTGTCTGTCCTGTTATTCGGGAGTTTGGCATGGGTGCAGTATGCCCGCTCACCGCTGGTGTATTTCCGGCAGGCTACGGTCATCATCAAAGATCCGAGTAGCAAGCCCTATACGGCAGGCGGACTGAACCGTTATGATAATTTTGTCAATAAGGTAAACGTAGCCAACGAACTGTTACAGTTCCGCTCCAAGAAACTGATGCGCGAGGTAGTAAGCCGTGTGCATGCGGACATCAGCTATCAGGTACAGGACGGACTCAGACGGAATGAGCTTTACACACGTTCACCCATTGCAGTCCGGTTTATCAATGCTACTCCTGAACGGAACGTCGCTTTTGCCGTTATTCCCCAAAATGAAAAAGAAGTGCTTCTAGCCCAATTGACGGATGATGATACGGGTAAGGCACTGACCGTGGCGATGAACGATACGGTAGTTATAGGCGATTTGCGTATTGTAGTCACTCCCACTCATTTTTATAAGGAGGCTTGGCTGGGGAAATCCATACAGGTTCAGAAAAGGCCTTTGGACGCAGTCACAGCTTATTATCAGGCAGCATTGGGTATACGGCAGGAAGAGTCTGAAGCGTCCATTCTCACTCTTGCTTTGAAAGACAATTCACCTGTCCGTGCCGAAGACGTGCTGAACATGCTGATAACCGTCTATAATGAGGAAGCTATCCGGGATAAGAATCAGGTGGCAGTGAACACGGCGGAATTCATCAATGAACGTCTGATTATCATCGGACAGGAATTGGGTGATGTAGAGACGGATCTGGAATTGTTCAAGCGGGATAATAGGATGGTGGACATAGCAACCTCTGCCAACATGTTTATTTCTGAATCTCAGAAGTACAATTCTGATGCCTTGGAACTGGAAACGCAATTGCAGCTTGCACAGTATATCAAGGATTATCTGACGGATGCCAGAAAAGAAACAGACCTGATTCCTGCCAATACAGGTATCAGTGATATGAATATCGAAAACCAGATCAGCCAATACAATGCCATCAAGCTCAAACGGGACAAGCTGATAAACGAAAGCAGTGACAGCAATCCGGTGGTGGAGGAACTGAACAATGCGCTTCATGCCATGAAGCAGAGTATTATCCGGACTGTGGACAACATGATTGTGGGCATTAACATGAAACGGAACGATGCACAGAGTCGGGAAAAGCTGGCGCAGAGCCGGGTAGCTTCCATTCCTACGAAAGAAAGGCAGATGCTCTCTATTGAACGGCAGCAGAAAATCAAGGAGGCGCTTTATCTGTTTCTGCTTAATCGTCGTGAGGAAAATGCCTTGTCGCAAGCCATGGTGGACAACAATGCACGGGTCATTGACAGCGCCGACGGCAGTGATGCCCCCATATCTCCCAAGCGAAACCGTATTCTGCTGCTGGGCGTGTTGTTGGGCCTGGCAGTGCCTGGAGTGGCGTGTCTGCTGATTCTCTTTTTGGACACGCGGGTACATAGTCGGAAGGATATGGAAGGCTGGATAAGTGTACCGTTTCTCGGTGAAATCCCGCTTGATAAAAATCATTTGAAACATCGGTCAGACAATCGGAAACAGCAACCGGCTGTAAGCGGACGGGATGATGATATCGTGTCAGAGGCTTTTCGCATTTTGCGCACCAATATGGCTTTTATGAGCAAGAAGGAGAAACCGATGCAGGTTATTACGTTTACTTCATTCAATGAGGGAGCCGGAAAGACCTTCATTTCACGGAATCTTGCCATGAGTCTGGTCCGTGCCAAAAAACGGGTGGTTCTGTTAGATTTGGATATACGGAAAGGGACACTGAGCCGTTCTTTCAATCTGCGGAAAACCGGTATGACGGATTATTTGGCTGACAGTTCCATTCCTATAGAAGATGTAATACAGCATGGTGAACAGTTTGATATCATAGCTTCCGGCACGGTGGCACCAAATCCGGCAGAACTTTTAATGGATGAACGGCTGGATGAACTGGTGAGGGAACTACGCTCCCGTTATGACTATATCATAGCAGACAGTGTGCCGGTAGGTATCATAGCCGATGCCACCATTACCAACCGTATCGCTGATCTGACCGTCTTTGTGGCGCGTGCCGGAAAACTGGACCGCCGACAGTTGCCGGATATCGAACTGCTGTATCAAGAAAAGAAATTGACCAATATGGCCATCGTGCTCAATGGTGCAGACTTGCGTAACCGCTATGGCTACCGCTATTACGGTTATTACGGAAACTATAGCTATGGTACAAACAAGAATAAGAAATTATAATATTTTAAAGCAAAGTTATAAGAAATGAACGAACAGAGAAAAGAGAAGTATGAGGCACCTGTTACGAAGCATGTACAGGTGGAAGTGGAAAACTCTATTTGCGCCGCTTCAGTGACTCCAAAACCCGGAGATGATGTGGTTACTGACCGTCATGTGGACATCAATCAGCAGATTGACGGAGGCATAATAGATTTCACAGGTAATAATAATGAATGGGACTAATTGAATGAAATGAGATACATTATATTAATTTAAAGTTAAGATGAAAAAGAAAAATGGTTTACTGACAGCAGCCTTGTTAGCCACAGAATTTTTCATGTGCAGCTGTAGTAGTGAAGATAGTGAACTGGGCACACCGGCACAACCCGGAAGCCCCATCTTGTTTAGCATGGCAGATGTTCAGTCGCAGACACGAACGGTATATGAAGACAGGCTTCAGATTAATTGGGTGATGGATGATCAGGTTGGAATTTGTTCAACTTCCGACAATGTACTTCCTTCTGTTGAAGGAAAATCAAAGACGGCTGAATATAAAGTAACTACGTTAAATGCCGATGGTCATCCCCATCATGCGGGAATTGCACCTTCTGTGGAGGGGACTTATCTGAAATGGGGCGATAATTTGAATTCTCCAGCTGTTTTTTATGGGGCTTATCCGGCAGAGAGAATAGTCGCATATCCAAAAGAAAACAGTACTGTATTCTCCATGCAGTATTACACCAATCAGGAATGTAAGGTATATTCTGTCAAGAATGGTGTGTACCTGACCCAACCGGATATGAAGAATGCCTACATGGTGGCAAAGAATGAACTCACTCCGATAGGAGACCATGTGTTATTGGCATTCGACCCGATTATGACTACTCCGGATATTACCATCACGGCAGGCAGTTATGAGGTGGGAACAGGCATTATCCAACCGATTACTGTTACGGGAGTCAGCGTCATTATGCCGAAGAAATTGAGTTCTTCTACATTGAATTATCAGATTACTGGTGTAACCAATGGAAGTATTACAGACCCTCGTGGAGAATTGTTAAATTATACTAACGGTCGGGAAAGTATATTTACTCAGATAGATAATAACGGAAAGAAATACATTGATTTGTATGAAGGCGAAAGCATCAATCTGACAGCTTTCCTTCCACCGATACCTCAATTAAAAGGTGCTAAAATCCGAGTACATGCTTTAGGTTCCACCGATTTTGTGAAAACGGTAACCGATGAATTGAAAGCGCAAAGCAGAATCACCATCAAGCTGCCGGACATTACGCCTGAAACTACGAAACCGAATAACTGGATGAGTAAGTTGGATGATAATACTCCATTGAAGAGTATGTCTATTCCAGCGTATGTATGTGAAGAAAATGCTGAAAATGAATTGCAAAAAATTGAAGATTTATTTAAAAAAGGAGTAAGAGCATTTGATGCTGAGGTTTTCGCATCAACTTCGGGACTTATTTCTAAAACGAAAACAATCGCTGATAGTTTTATTAATAAAATAAATGAGCTTTTGGCAGATGAGAAAAATCAAGGTGAGTTTGTTATAGTGTGGGTAGAGGATGATGGGAGTTTAACTATACCTGATAATTGGAGTACTTTTCACGATAAGATAGCTGATGCTAGAAATAAAATAATTATTTTAGAAAAACATGATAAAGGTTTATTAGGGGGGGATAACAGCTTCTCAGATGCTGGGAAAAATAATACGTTATTTTTATATTCAACTCTTGATAACGCAACAGATTTCAAAGTTAATAATACCAATTGGACAGCGCAGCTTATCAGCAATAAAAATTTGAATAAGGATGTTTACAGCACCATTGTAAGCAGTGAGTTACAAACCGGTTGCACCGGTATTGTCACCATTCCCAATGCCGGAATAACCTTTGATGATACCTATGGTGACTTGCTTCTTCAAGCCGTTATCGACTGTAATTTTAAATTCAAGCATTAATTCACTTATTGAGCAATAGAAACAAAATGAATCAAATTATTTATATTTTAAATGCAGTGAAGACAAAAAGAATGTTAGCCAGCCTGATGCTGTGCTGCGGAATTACTTCTTCTGCCTTTGCACAAATCAAGGACGGAGAGAGCGTGACTTATACGCAAGTAGATACCATTCAAGTGACCAGCCATAAAGAACGGGTCATCACGAACCCCTTCTGGAACAACTGGTTTGTGACAGCCGATGCCGGTGTCAATGCGTTCTGGGGTGACTGTCCGGTAGGCAAATTCAAGGACCGTTTGACTCCGCAATTCAATGTGGGTGTGGGTAAATGGGTAGTTCCCGGATTCGGTTTGAACTTGCAGTTTACCGGTTTTCGATCGAAAGGTGATAAAGGGGTAGAAGGTTTATACACACGTGGCAGTCGGACTTATACCGATGCGGATGGCAATAAATACTGGAAAGAAAAAGTCAAATGGTGGGATTTAAGTCTCAATGCCATGTTCAATCTGACCCGGCTGATTGGTGGCTATGAAGGAAACAATTCACCCAAACATTTGAACCAATTCATTGCTTCGATTGGTATCGGTGCCACCCATCACTACGACTTGCCATATGGTTCTGCCAACGAATGGTCAGGACACTTGGAACTGCAATACAGCCGTTTCTTTTCGGCCAAGAAGAGCCTCTCGCTGGATGTGAAATTCCGGGGGCTGTTTTATGAAACCAAATACGACGGTGTGTTCAATCATCAGCTGTTCGACGAGAATATCTCACTCAATGTGGGTATAACCTACTATTTCAAGGAGCGTGGATGGGGCAGAACGATGACCAACACCACCATTTACAAGCAGGATGACCGGCAGATTTCCTATCTGAATGATGAAATCAACCGCTTGAGAACTATGAAGGCAGATACGGTGGTAATTGAGAAAGGAACAGCCGAGGTGCTGCAACATACGGTAACCTTTCCTTACCTGGTGAACTTTGTAATTGATAAGGTTAAAGTGGTGAACCGTGAAAAGGTGAACTTGAAAGCGGTGGCAGCCATGATTAAAGCTACTCCCGAACAGAAATACCTGATTTGTGGCTATGCCGACAAACATACCGGAAGTGTAAAGCGTAATATGTGGCTGGCCGAGAATCGTGCCAAGAATGTCTTCAAGGTACTGACCGAAGAATTCGGCGTTTCTGCCGACCAATTAGTATTGGATGATAAAGGCGGTGTGGAAAACATGTACTACGATGACCCACAGCTGAGCCGTTCGGTGATTATCACAAAGTATGAAGAATAATTTATGATTTAGAATAAATGAATATGAAAATCAGTAACATAATTTTATTGGGGCTTGTCTTGTTTACCACCTGCTTGGTGGCATGTCAAGATGACGATCTTATACCTATATCGGATACAACTCATATAGTAACGCGCAATACAGCTGCGACTACTTCCGGACTGATAAAAAATGCTGAAGGTTATTGGAAAGCCTCCTGCAGGGTGCCTTTGGTGGGTGAGGGTCGCATGGTTAATGACTATTCCAATGCTTTAATCACAGCCCTCGGAACGACTAACGGATTTGATAACATGCTGGATACCGACTTAGACAATGCCACATATTTCGGAGGAGTCAAAGTTGATTTATTGGGCAATCAAATAGCTTCGGTACGTGATTTAAATCGGATATATGCCGGAGGACAGACGGCAGGATTTGTGTATAAGGCGGCGAACGACAAGCTGTTGTCTGCTACCGTGTTGAAAGGTTTTTGGTTGAAAACCTTTTTGAATGGAAAAGAACAAGAAACAAAAGGGGGTAACACGGAAGGAAAAGTTCTGGAACTGAACCTGTTGGGAGCTGCCAACAATGACGGGAAACAGAGCCTTTCTATATCTACCAGTTTCGACAAGCCTTTTGACGAAGTTAAAATCGGCATAACAGGTGTTGATGCCGAGGTACTGTCTGGTTTGAGCCTCTACTATGCATTTGTCGGAGATAATGAGATAAAGCCTTGTACAAACGAAAGTGCTGATTTCCCTAACTCAAAAATACATTATAACGGATTGCTTGATACTGGTTGGACTAATACACTTCTCACTTCGCAAGCCGGGAAGTTGGTTAATGCAGATCTAGGAGATGGAGTTACGTTTGGAACACTTGCCGAATTGCTTTCAAATCCTTATATTACTGTAGATTTGGGAAAAGAGATTCCGGCAGGTTCTGAAATAGGTTTCTATACCTCTGCTATTGATGTACTTTCGATTAATATCGGTAAGGGTGTCCAGTTAACTACTTATGATAAGAAAGACAAGCAGGTTGAAGAGGTTACCATTAACTCGCTTTTGGGTATATCAGCTGTAGGGGGTGGAAAAAGTATGATCAGTATGGTCATAACCAAACCCTGTTCGCAGATTAGAATCAAATACAATGGTGTGAATGTTTCACTCAGTGCTACAACCGTTCATTATGCGTTTGTCAAGGATCCGGTAGTGGTGGACCCTTCCAGCTATTTTACGCTAGCCAATGATAAAATTACAGGAAATTCCTATCAGTTTCTCGTACCGGAGTCGGGTAAGGTAACCTGGAGCTTAAAGAGTTTTCCTGATGGTGCCAATTCCAGCATAACTTCTAATGGCAAACTGATTGGGATGACTGTGGATGGTGGTTATGTGGTAGAGGCTACTTACACTTATAAAGATAAGAACGGAGAGACACAAAGCATTACACAGGAAGTAACTATTAAACGTGAAAATATTAAAACGGGTGAAACTTGTGACCAGATTATTGACAAAACAAATTATGGAGCAAGTGTTAGTAAGAACACGGCTGGTGGAAATGTATTGGAGATATTGGACAATGTAGAGGGTTCCGAGAATCTTGTTGACGACAATCGGGATAATTATGCTAATTACTCCAATGTATTAACACTTATAGGAAGTAAATGCTTGGCGTCTATTAAAACAGAAAAGGTAATCAACGAAAGCCGAGAAAGTATTAAGACCGGATTCGTGATGGAAACCAATACGACTATCTTGGGAGCCGATGTGTTGAAATTCTTTGTAGTCAAGTTATATGATAATGGAAAGGAAGTTGCTACCAGTCTTGCTGCCGGTTCCGAAGTGGCTGATGTAGGTCTGATTGGTAGTGAAAGCAAGAAAATGCGGGTTGGCTTCAAAACGAGTGTAGCTTTTGACCAAATAGAATTATGGCATGCCGGTGTGCTGAATCTGAACCTTAAGTCTTATAAATTGTACTATGCCTATTGGGAAAAAGTCAGTGATAACTGTGTGAGTTCGGATGCGGCAGAAGCTTGTATCGAACTACTGACTCCTGCCTCATACGGTGCTAAAATCAATTATGCTGAGACCAAAGCTACAGGTGTGGCTAACATAGGAGCAAGTTTCAACAATTTGAGTTATCTTTTGGATTCAGACAAAGAATCGCATGCTACGGTAACCTATACGGAAGTACTAGGCAAAACGAGTGTAGCTGTACGTTTCAATGAAATGTTTGGCATTCAGCGTCAAATCGGATTTATCATTTCATACCCTGAATATTTAGCTGATGTAGATCTTTTAGATGGTGCTAAGATGACAGTTTATCATAAGGGCAATGAGGTAACATCAAGTATTAATAATGGACAGGTATTAGACATTCAGTTGATTGGCTACAGCAATAAATATTACTACGAAACAACCATTCCCAAAGACATAACTTTTGATGAAGTTAGAATAGAACTTCCGGCTGTAGCCGGAGCTTTAAAGACCGTTAATCTCTATGGCGTATATACCCGCCGCGACAGTAATGAAAACGGTATTCCTGATTGCTCGGAAGAAGAAGAGGCGGGAGATAAGATTACGTATGCTACTGCCGAATCAGAGCATGTCTGCTATCCGGAAGAGGTTGTTATTCAAGTGGCGGGTGGGAAGCCTGGCACTGATTATACGTTAATATGCTATGATGTAAACCAAAATAATAAAGAGACGAAGTACACTCTCACCTTAACTGATGGACGTTTTATCATAGAAAATTTGACTGTGGGGGATTATTACATACGTATAGATGGAGAAGACGCTGCCGGAGCCATTCAGGTCATGGTGCACCCTGCAGAAACCACCTGGAAAAAGGAGGCAGGCTCAACGGACTGGAATACCTGGAATAACTGGGACCGCGGTGTTCCTTGGGAATGTACCAATGTAATCATACCGACCGGTGCCATAAACTACCCGGTATTAAATAAAAAGGTTTATTGTTATCATATTCATTTTGAGCCGGGTGCCGAACTCATAGGCCAGGCATATCTGGACTATCAGGGAAAAGCCTTTGTGGATGTGGATGTGCAGAGTGGGGCTTATCAGCTGTTCTCAGCTCCACTGAAAAATATGCTGACTGGTGATATGTTTGTTTATAACGGAGACCTTACTGCATGGACAACATTGCGTAAGCAGACTGATGCATCGGGCTTCCATACAAATTACTTCAAGGAGCTAAAGGAAACGGAGGGTGATTTAGCTCTTGCATACGGGGAACAACGAACTAATCCTATTATCTATCAGCGCTTTTATAGCAAGATGGTTGAAAATACAGTGTTGACCCGCGCTGTCTCAACGAATGACCCGGCTATTATCAAGCAGCCTAACTGGTCCAGAACGTTCAATGCCGTATCTACATCCTATGAGTTAGGCCAAGGGTTTGCTATGCGGGCAGGTGAAAAGGATGGGACGAATTCTTCAACATATTCGTTCCACTTTCCTAAATCGCATACCACCTATCATTACTATGATTTGGGAGGTACTTCCTTAAAGGAAGAAACGTTTACACGCAAATCGGTTGGAAGGCTGATGGTAGAGAATACGATGCCTTCCACCATTACCTTAACGCAATTGGATGAAAGTGACATGTTCTTGTTTGGTAACCCCTTTATGTCGCATCTGAATATTCAGAAATTCCTGAATGCCAATAAAGAAACGGTAAAAGCAGTTTATGTGTATGTTAATAATGACTATCAGACTATTCAAGCCAATGGAATCAGTAGTCGGGCAGATGCAACAAGGCAATTGGCTCCTATGCAGGCGATGTTTGTCCAGACAAAAACTTCCGGAAAATCGGCACTGATACGCCTTTCAAATGAAATGTTGGAGCAAGGTATGTCTGCAATTACAGCATCGGCTCGTAAATCGGCTTTCTCACCGCTCTACCTGTCTGCACGTACGAATCAACAGACCGCTTCCTGTGTAGTATTGTCGGAATCTGCCATTCGTTCGGGAAATTATCCGGCAAATGTGAGTTTGCTGTTGGATAATGAGGCGAATCCTGAAGTGGCAGTATATACAGTAGCCGATGGCAAAGCACTTTCTATCCATTACCTGTCATCAGCCGGACGCATTCCGGTGGGCTTCTATCTGAATAATACCGGAGATGTGCGGCTTTCGTTCGAAGCGCATGGTAGTGTCTGGGACGGTTGGCGGCTGGTGGACAGTGAGACGGGGCAGGCTTATCGGTTGATTGATTCTGTTACACTGAAGAATGTATCGCCCGGTTCCGACCGTTTCTACCTGGAAAAAGAAAATTGAATGCAATAAGTATGTTTTTAGCGGAGAAGGCTATCGGTCTGTGTGGATCGGTGGCCTTTCCGTGTTCTATAAGGAGGAAGGAAATATGGAAATTGAATCGCTGATGGATGATGTGGCGCTTCTGTTGTCCGAGGGTTATTCCGTGACGTTGCGGGCAACGGGATACAGCATGTATCCTTTCCTTGTACCGTCACATGACAGCGTTCTGCTGTGTCCGGCTGGGAGTTTCCAAATCGGAGATGTTGTTTTGGCTTATACACACCGGAAAGGATATGTGTTGCACAGAATTTATGAAATTCGCGCCGACAGGATTCTGTTAATGGGAGACGGAAACCTGTCACAGAAAGAGACCTGCGATAGAAATGCCATTTATGGAAAGGCGGTCAAGATAATCCGAAAAGGATGCGAGGTGGATTGCACTTCCCGTAAGGAACGCTTCTTGGCAAAAGCATGGATGAAGCTGCTTCCGGTTCGCAGGTGGCTTTTGGTAGCCTGTCCTTGTAGAAGAAAATGGAACAGATAAAATATAAAACGGCATACGATGGAACAAATGAGTTGTATGATATGGCTGTGGAGTAGTACAAAGCGCTACCGCCTGCGCATCCTGACGAACAGCCTGATTGGTATGGCACGAGTGGCATTCTCGTTCTGCATGGTATGGGTGTGCAAACTTTTGATAGATGCGGCTACCCATGGGCCGGAGAATGATTTGGATATTTATGCTTCATGGCTGGCTCTGTGCCTGGCGGTGCAGCTGGCATTGTCGGTATCGGGTGGACATTTGGAAAACAGACTGGAAATCAGCATGAGAAACCGAATACGGTCCGGACTGTTCGGGAAACTGATAAAAAACAGGCAGGATGAACACGGTTCGTTGCATACCGGAGATATGATAAACCGCATGGAAGAAGATGTGCCGGTTGTTACCAATACCTTATGCCGGGAGATTCCTTATACAGTGACAGCCGTATGCCAATTGGTTAGCGCTTTCATTTTCCTTTATCTGATGGATGCAAGTCTGGCATTCGTCCTGGTCTGTCTAGCTCCTGCAGCTTTATTGGGAAGTAAGGTTTTTCTGAAAACGATGCGACGGCTCTCCCGGGAGATACGTAAGGCAGACAGTGATATACAGATTCATCTGCAGGAAAGCCTGCAACACCGTATATTGGTACGTACGATGGAATATGTCCCGTTTGTGGAAAAGAAACTGCACGTTTTACAGTCGGAATTGCAATATCAGGTGGTGCGGCGGACGAATTTCTCACTTTTTTCACGTGCCATTATGCAAGGCGGATTCTCTGTTGGTTATCTGGCAACTTTTCTATGGGGAGTGTACGGACTACTTGACGGGACGGTTTCTTTCGGGATGATGACGGCTTTCTTGCAGCTGGTGGCACAGATACAACGGCCTATGTACGAACTGAGCCGTCAGTTGCCGGCTTTGGCACGAACCATGACTTCGGCTGAACGATTAATGGAAATAGCTTCCCTTCCTGAAGAAGAAATAGTACCTCCCGTCAGACTGGCCGGTGCCGTCGGCATTCGTATGGAAAACGTCCGCTTCTCCTATCCGCAAGGAGGGAAACATATACTGGAAGAATTTAACCATGACTTCATCCCCGGCACCTTTACGGCCATCGTCGGTGAGACCGGGGCCGGAAAGAGCACTTTGTTCAAATTATTGCTGGGATTGTATTCTCCGGACAACGGTAAGGTGTTTTTTTACAACAGTTTGGACAAGCAAGGAATTGCTGCCTCTTCTGCCACCCGCTGTAACCTGTCCTATGTTCCGCAAAACAATATACTTGTCAGCGGAACCATACGGGAGAACCTGCTGTTGGGAAATCCTGATGCTACTGAAGAAGAACTGTATGAGGCACTTTATACGGCAGCAGCCGATTTCGTACATACATTGCCTCAAGAAATCGATACCCCTTGTGGTGAACGAAATTCCGGTTTGAGCGAAGGACAGGTACAACGCATCGCTATCGCACGGGGATTGTTACGTTCTGGTAACATCCTGCTTTTGGACGAACCCACCTCCGCTTTGGATAACGGGACGGAACGTATGTTATTAGAACGTCTGTCCCGGTCTTCCGGAGGAAAAACAGTGATAATGATAACCCATAGTGAATTTGCTACCTGTTTTTGTGCGGATGTTATACGGATATAAAAAATCAGTATTTTATTCGTGAAAGGAATATATAATTAGTACCATCATGTGGCTAAAGTTAAAAATATTTTTGGGCTATATCATTTTAGTTTTGCTGTCGTTTTTTATTATCTATCAGTTCCGTCAGGAACAGATGTTGAGACACACGTTGCGTAAGAAAGAAAAGGAGCTGGTGACGATACACCGTCTAACGGAAAAAAGCTACATCGGTCTTCTGGACCTCTCTACCCATGCGGAGATTGCCATCACATGGGATGATGACGACCTGAGGGAATACAGCCATAAACGCCACAGAGTCTGTGACAGTCTGCAACTTCTAAAGGAATATGTCCATACCCCGTTGCAGAAAAGTCATATCGACTCGTTGTGCCTTCTTCTTTATAAAAAAGAAATCCTTCTTTCCAAGACGATGCATACTTTCAATGAATTGCAGGGTATAGGTAACATTGTACATGAAAGCATCCCTTCCATTGTCTTGACTGCTCGGAAACAGGCTGCACTGCAAAACGAAAATATGTTTTTCCTGAAACCCGGTACAAAAGATACTCCCAAGAAGAAAAAAAATATCTGGAGCATTTTCCGTAGAAAAGAGAACAAGTCCGTTTACCTGCAACAGAGAGAAGAGGCCGAACGTAAACGGCAGTCCTTGTCCCCCGTTTCTCCAGCTGGAACGACAACACGCATGCTTCGCTCCCTGGATGAGAGGATCACTCTGGAACAGGCCGAAAGACAGGCCCGGCTGCTGGCACAGATGGATAGTCTGTATGCCGGCAGCACGGAACTGAACGGAAGAATGAACAGCATGGTCTCCGAATTTGAACGGGAGAACAATGAACGCCTTACCGCACGCTATAAGGCTTTCGTCCTTGAACGGGACAAATCCTACTATATGGCAGCCGGCTTGGCTCTGTCCGTCTCTCTGCTGGCGATCATGTTGTATATTGTCATCCACCGGGATTTGAACCGCCGTCTCCGGTACGAGAGGGAACTTGAACAGTCCGACAGGCGGAACAGGGAACTGCTCCGCTCACGCAAGGAGCTCATGGCCTCGGTGGCCCATGACCTGCGTGCTCCGCTGGCAGCTGTCAGGGGCTGTGCGGAACAGTTACCTTCGGAAAGTGATGGTAGCCGCAGGGCCGGTTATCTGGACAACATCCTGCATTCGTCCGATTATATGCTCGGCCTGGTAAACACGCTGATGGAATATCACCGGATGGATGAGGGTGGGGTGCGCTCCCAAAACACACTCTTTAGCTTGAAAACTCTGTTTGAAGAAATAGCGGACGGCCACCGCCTTGCCGCCCGGCAGAAAAACCTTGCGTTCACCGCGTCCTTCTCCGGTCTGGACGTTATAGTCAGCTGTGACAGCTCGCATATCCGGCAGATAGCCGGCAACCTGTTGTCCAACGCCCTGAAGTTCACATTCCATGGGAAGGTGCTCCTTGAGGCGGAATACCGGCAGGGGAATCTCCGCATCTCTGTCCTGGATACGGGTATGGGAATAGGCTTTGAGGAGAAAGAACGGATATTCGGAGCTTTCGAAAGGCTTGACAATGCGCGTAATATTCCCGGTTTCGGGCTGGGGCTGGCGATCACGGCACGGCTCGTATCCTCAATGCAGGGCCATGTGGAAGTGGAGAGCGTACCCGGTGAAGGCAGCCGTTTCTCTGTTTTCCTGCCTATGCCGCCGGCCGGGCAACCCGTCTGTCCGGAAGAAAAGGTGCTTTCTGCCGGTGAACTGCCCGCCGGTATCCGTGTGCTGGTCATTGACGACAACCGTGTGCAGCTGGGGCTCATCAGTAAAATGCTCTCCCGCAATCGGATTCACTGTGACTGTTGCACGGATGTCCGGGAACTGACGGACTGCCTGAACAGGCAGGAATACGACCTTCTGCTGACCGACATACAGATGCCCGGTGCGGACGGTTTCTCGGTCCTTGAACTGCTGAAGACCTTGAACATTTCCCGGATATGGGAAATTCCTGTCATAGCCGTCACGGCACGTTCCGATAACAAGGAAAAGTATCTTGCCGCAGGTTTTGCCGACTGTCTGTATAAACCTTTCTCTGAGGGAGAATTGCTGGCGGCAGTTTCACAAATGGACAGACCGAATTTTGCTGTTATCATGGAAGGAGAGGACAACGGGGAAGAGATGCTGGATCTGTTCATAGAGGATACCACAGAGGAGCTTTCCGGAATGCGGGATGCCTTTTCCATGGGCGATTACGAGAAATTGGCAAGTATCATACACAGGGCCGCACCGCTTTGGGAAATGATCCGTATAAACATTCCCCGAAGTGAACTGAAGGGAATGGCTTCCATGCCTCCCGAAAAATGGGGCGGGGCATCGGACGGAAGAATCGAAGAGCTGATTAAAGCTGTGGAACAGGCTGTAGAAAAAGCAAAAAAAATAAAGGAAAAAGTATATGGAAACCGTGTTGATAGTAGAGGATGACCGTGTGTATGCACGTACTACCACAAACTGGCTGGTGAGAAACGGTATCAATGCCCGTTATGTGTTATCCGTGGATGCCGCGAAAGAATTCTTGGACAATCATGATGTGGACCTGGTATTGTCGGATTTCCGTCTCAACAACGGTAATGGCGTGGAACTGCTGGAATGGATGAATACACATGGCTATCGCATTCCTTTCCTCATCATGACAGGTTATGGGGACATACCCGGCGCGGTGGAAGCGGTTAAAAAAGGTGCCGTGGACTACCTGCCCAAACCCGTACAGACAGAAAAGGTACTCGGTATTATCCGGAAAGCATTGGAATGTAAGAAAAAGGACGGCAATGCGAAACAGAGATTCTATGCAAGCAAAAGTCCTTTGGCATTGAGATTGCAGGAACATATCCGGCTGGTGGCTCCGGTGGATACGTTATCCGTGCTGATACGTGGCGCATCAGGGACTGGAAAGGAGTATGTGGCCCGGCAGGTACACGCATTGAGCGGACGGGCGGACGCACCTTTCATCGCGGTGGATTGCGGAGTGCTTCCGAAAGAGCTGGCGGCATCGGAACTGTTCGGCCATGTGAAGGGCTCCTTTACCGGAGCGTCAGAAAACAGGACGGGCATGTTTGCCGCCGCCAACCACGGGACACTGTTTCTGGACGAGGTGGGCAATCTGAATGCCGAGGTGCAGAGGTCGCTGTTGCGTGCGTTGCAGGAAAAGTGTTATCGCCCCGTAGGCGGCAGGGAAGAAATGCAAACGGACATCCGGCTGGTGGCTGCCACTAATGAGAATCTGGAAAAGGCGATAGCCGAAGGACGGTTCAGGGAAGACCTGTTCCACCGTCTGAATGAGTTTCCGTTGCATGTACCACTGCTGGCAGAGTGCATTGAGGATATTATCCCGTTGGCGGAATTCATGCTGGATGCCGCCAATCAAGAGTTCTCAAGGAAAGTGAAAGGCTTTGACTGCGAAGTACAGAAACGGTTGAAAGCTTATTCGTGGCCGGGAAACATACGGGAACTGAGGATGGTTGTCAGACGGGCCACCCTATTGGCGAAAGATGACTGGATAACCTCTGCGGAATTAGACCTTTCCGATAAAGGCAGGCAGCCGGGAGAGTATTCGCTTAATGACGAGCGGACGGAACGGACAATCATTCTGAAAGCATTGGAGGCGACGGGCAATGACAGGAAGGCTGCCGCACGGCTGCTGGGTATCAGCCGTAGCACGCTTTATCTGAAATTGAAAAAGTACCGTCTGGATTAGAATATGTCCGAAATTCGGACACATCATGTCCAATCCACAATATTTTTATGTACACATCATTTTTACCGCTTCCTATATAGTTTATTCACAATGTTTTATCTGTGTACTATTTCAGGCATGGCACTTGTCTTTATTCCGACGGGATGAGTGGAGTGTTGAATTGTGGAACCTAAAAATATGATACGATGAAGACATTGGTGGAAACCTCTCTTTTTAATCTGTTCGCCTCTTATACAAACGGTGCCGGACCTGCGGCAAGTGGGCTGCCTGCCGCCTATGACGATTTTGTGAACCGCCTTGCCATGCTTTCACCGGAAAGGGACCTGACGGGACAGTTGCGCCGGCTGAACTACACGAGAATAGAACTGGCCTTCATGCGGCAGGCCTGTAACGGAATGGCGGAAGACCGCCGCCACATTCTGTATGACGTGTTCATCGGCAAGACACTGGCGCTGCTGGATGCGGAAGCGGAAATGCTGAAAGAGATGCTCCGTCATGGCGGCACATCCGCCGGATTCAAGGCGGAAACGGTGCATGGAAACGGGAAGAAAACTTCCGTTACACTGACATGGAACGGTACGGACAGCGATCTGATTGAGCTGGTGGCCGCACTGATGGCAGCCGGTGCGATAGGTACAGCCGAAGGCCGGGAATTGAAAATTGTGGATGTCATCCGCGTCTTTGAGGAAGTGTTCCATCTGAAAATCAATGCGCTGTACACCAAACGTGGCAAGGTCTTCGACCGTTGTACGGATACCACCCCGTTCATCGACTCCCTGCGCAGGAGCTACAACCGGATGCTGGACGCACGGCTGGCGTAAAGGTTGCACGCCAACAGCCGCCAACGGACGACTCGTATGTATGCGGTATTGCGGATTGGCAGGCGAATGTTTTTCTTTGCCACCGGTTATTCACATCTAAAAATACAAGCTATGCCAATCCTGAATGATATCTGGAATCGTATCGCCCGGAGAACGGACCGACAGGAAGTGACGGTAACGGAAGCTGCCGGAACAGAAAACCGGGTGTATGCCGTGGCCACCGAAGAGGGG
>Cebus_capucinus_imitator_PRJNA485217_SSR049__coassemble_1015_pt1 | contig 5970 bp, 4 predicted proteins | sample Cebus_capucinus_imitator_PRJNA485217_SSR049__metabat2_high_PE_002 | metagenome-assembled genome bin Cebus_capucinus_imitator_PRJNA485217_SSR049
GCCCTCACCCCCTGGCAGATGTCCATGCTGCTGTGGAGAGCCAAGATTTTCCATATACAGGTGCTCTACCCCGAACTGCTGCGCATCAGCCTGTGCACGGAGCAGGAAAAGGACGAGATACGCTTTATGAAGGGATGGAAACTGAAAGAGCTGGAGAAAATAATGCCCGCATGGCAGCGACGGCAGTGCGAGGAGATAAAACGGGAACGGTGGAGAGGATTTTAATGGCTAGCGGTTAATGAGGAATGACCAGTGATCATTGGGGAATGACCAGTAATCAGTAAAGCCTGCCGGCAACATGATCTACTTGTAAGCAACTTTTAAAGGGGGTATGTCAAAATAAAATGACGACTCCGAGAAGTTGCAGACTGTAACTACAAGCCCTAAAAGGCGAATGTCAAAACTCAGTTTTTGAAAACATGAACTTACAATCTGAAATTTGAGCATCCTAAAAGACTAAAGAAAGGGTCATATCATTACTCCATACAGAGCTTGATACGATCCTTTTACGTGTTATAATTACTATCTGTAACTTTTCGGAGCTGTCCTTTTTGTTTTGACATCTCCCTTCTCCTATCCCCAAGTTATTCAGGAACAGCAACATTCAACTACTTCATTCCCCCTCATTAAACCCCAGGCCCTGCTGTTCGGGCTTCAGCTTCTCTGTCAGGAAATTGGTATGCTCCCACTTCGGTTCGGGCGGATTATGATCCAAGGTCCTCTCCTCGGTAGGCGTGTAGCGTCCGTTGTAAGTGCTGAAGGCGAAAAAAGCATCTCCCGGTCCGCCCAGATGGTCGAAACGTACCTTGGCCACACGCACCAGCACCTGCCCCAGTTCATCGTTACGGTCTACCACCATTCCATAATCCGTCTTGTTGAAAAAGGCCGCCGAGCCGTTGATATCATACAGCGTGGGCACAGGCCAGCGTTTGCTTCCCGGTTCGCGGCGCAACTTGGTGGGGTGCGCCACCAGAATGAGCAACACCTTGTGCTTCACGGCAAAATTGGAGAACTCGTCGAAGATGCGGCTGATGTACTGCGTTTCCGTTTCCCAGTCGGGAATCTGATGCTCGAAGCGGTTGAAGGGGTCCACCACCAGCACCTTCACTCCTTTCCGGCTCACCAGTTGGGCGGCAATGCGGAGCACGCTCTCTACCGAGAAGTCCTCTTTCGGCATAATGGAGAAGACACTCTGTGCCAGGTAACGGATGGCCTGTCCGGCTTCCGGCAACGGCATCCCCTTGTGTTCGAAACGCTTGCCCACCACGCGGCGTATCAGCTTGCGGTAGTGATAGGCCAGCGGGGTATTCTCCGGGCTGAAATAGCCCACCTTCCAATCGTGGCGCAGGAGCAGGCGCATGGCAATTTCGTCCACAAACTCGCTTTTTCCGCTGCCGGGAACGCCTGTGACCGTGAGCACAAAACCACGCTCGAACTTGATCAGCCGGTCCAGATTCTCCAGTCCCGTATCGGCTCCTTCCGGCATTCCGTTGTAATAAATATCCATCAGCGTATCCCATTCGTCCATAGGGCAGAAGACTCCTTCCAACGGGATTTCCGCCGCCTGCTCCACCTGCTGGCGGAGCCTCGGAAGATCGTACTTCAACAGATACTCGTTGGCATCCTTGCAGCCTTCTCCCCAGGCCACCACCTTGCAGCGGTCCACGCCCAGGCGGCACACCAGTTCGTCGCGCAACTCCACTCCGCGCCTGTCGGTATCCATGGCCAGGATGATTTCCGTCTTGTCATCGAAGTGCGACTCCACGAAGCGGTCCAGCCACTGAAGGTTCGCGCCTCCGGCTCCGTTGGGTACGGACACCACTTCTTCCAGTCCTGCGGCTATCAGGCTGAGGGCATCTATCTCGCCTTCGGTGATGTAGCACTTTTCCTTCCCTTTTATGGCGTCTATGTTCCAAGGAATCAGTTCGGCTCCTTTCACCATCTTGAAATGCTTTGCGGCATCCCGGAATTTCATGTTTTTCATTACTCCGTCCTCCAGGTAAGGGAAGCAGATGCAGGCTTCTTCCTTGCCGGTCTGCGGCAGGAATTCCAAGCGTTCCTCTATCTTCATCCTTGTCAGGACGTCCATCGGAATACCTCGTCTGCCGACCATGTATTCCATCATTTTTCCATTCATAATTTGTTTGTTTTTATTGATTACCGGGCATACGTAATGTACAGGCGGTTGCAGGGGGATGTGCGGCTTGCGTTGCGACGTGTTATGGTGCTGCGATGCTGTATCGTGGTGCTGCGACGTGTTATGGTGCTGCGATGCTGCATCATGGCGCTGCGCCGTGTTACGGTGCTGCGGTGCATCCTTCTGCTGTTTCTGCCGTTCCCGGTCTTGTTGTTTCTGTTCTCTTTTCCACATCTCGTCCTCGTTCCACGCTATGGCGAAATCACAATGAAAGCATTTCGCCCATCCCCCTTCACGGGTGATATGCACACTGAACGAAGGATCTTTGGGATTGCTTCGCGTTGCGGAACATTCGGGACAAGGCATACGGAAATGGTCCTTTCTGCGCGGCAGGCTTTTCAGCCACCGCACATAATCTGCATGTTCTTCGCGCGTCATATCCAGCTCTGTTTCAGATTATCCCAGGTGGCACGTCCGTTGGGGCGCGGGGGTGCATCGGCAGGAAGAGGAACTCCGCAATACGAACGTTCGCCGGTCAGCGGATTGTACGTTTCGTAGGGCGAGAGCGATGTCGATTCATTCTGCATCCGGCTTCTTTCTTTCAGCTTTTCTTCCAGAAAAAGACGGGTGGGCCTTTCTCGGCGGATGTAGTTGGCGAAATAAGCTTCGGCTTCGGACACGGAAGTGATTCCTCCTGTGTTTCCTTGTGCCACGACATGTTTCTTGAACAGATCACGAATAAAAGAAAGATTGTTCAAAAAGAGTTCTTTCAAACCTGACATCATCCCCACAGCCTCCAGCCAACTCTGAGTAATGAAAGCTTCATTGATGCATTGTTCCCATCGGGGCATCGTTTCGGACAATTCGGAAAATCGGGGAAGTTTATCAACAGCAGCAACAGCAATTATTTCTTTTTCTTTGTTATTGTTGTTTTTCTTCTCTCCTCTATTCTTTTCTTCTCTTATAAAGCTTTGCTTAAAGCTTGCTTGCAAGTTCTTTCCATAGCACTCATTATCAACACTTTGAATCACATTTTTGACTGAATTTTCATTTGTATTTTTTGCAGTCGTATTTTTCATACTTTCCGCACTACTTTTCACGTTGCTTTCCGTGCTGTTTTCCTTGTAGATTTCCTTATTATAATCCGAATGGATTGGCTTGCTGCTCTCCATGCAGACAGTCTTGTTACTATCTACATTCCTGCTTTCCATATAAATTCTCTCCTTGCTATCCATACTGGGTGCACCACTGCTTTTCAGGTAGACTTCCTTGTTATTATCCATGCAAGGTACACCACCACTTTCCATGTAGGCTTCCCCGTTATTATCCATGCAAGACGTATCACCGTTTTTCCCTTCATTGATTCTGCCCCTTCCTATTGTAGACGCAGTTGCTTTTGCAGATGCTTTCACCGTACTTTTCTTACTGCTTCTCCCTCCCTTACTGCCGGCAGCGGCACGTTGCTCGGAAAGTTTGCTCTGATATCCCATCACCTCGTCCAGATACAGACATCGGAAATACCCGTCCTCTGTAATGAGAAACAAATCGAAGTCCTTAATAAGATGTTGCAGATTTTCCACGGTAGCTCCCCACTGATCGGCCAGCAAATCCAGTTCGTTAAAATCATGTTTGTATTCCTGCTGTTTTCGCAGAAACAATATCGTTTCAAGATACAACCCCAGCCCCATGCATTTCATATCGGCATTCAGCTTCATCATTTTGTAATCCGACATCAAGCTGCAATTCAGCCGGATAAACTGCTCTGTATAATCCATTTCTTTTGTGTGTTAGTATAAATATAACGCAAAGGAACGCAAAATATAAATAGGGCGTTGCTCACAAAAACAAGCAATTGTTAATAAACATTTCCTATCTTTGCCGAGACATTTTGTAAGTAGCTATGTTTATGCTGTTTACAAATCATTATTTAATAATTTAATTTTTAGTAACATGAAAAAAATTTGAGATCATCAGCACTTGCATCGGTAATGCCGTGCGAAGAAGCGATTTAAACCCCAACAACTTGGAAGACAAAGGTGCGATAGGCCGGTCCACCGCCACCAAAATTCGAGACGGAAAGATTGTGACTCCAAATTCTTACTTCAAACTGATGAAATGGCTGGAAAAGGAAAAACCGGAGGTTTACAAAGAAGCCATGGAGCACATCCTGAAAGAACTGGGCAAGCTCAAAATGGAAGAGTAACCTCCCGGCTTCCCGGAAACGGGAATTTTCCCCGGTAAACGTGGAGAAACGAGAAACCGCCATAGAGCGCCTCTGCATGGAGACTGCCTCTATGGCGGTTTTTTGCACCCGGAATAGCTGTTTTATTATCTTTGCAACAGTTGGATATAAGAAAGGTAAACCCTCAAATTAGGGTTTACGTAAATCATCTGCATATTCCTCAACCGACATATTTCCGCCCCAATCGCCTTCGTAACAAGCAAAAGGATCTTCTGTTTCAATATTCTGTTCCTTTGTATACGTATTTCTGATGGAATTTGTCAGTTTTGCAATCAAATCCGGTTTTTCATCTACACTCAGTGAAGACAATACACTCATATACACATCTGTTATACTTATATTTCCAACCATAAATCCTCCTTTTTTATAAAGGAACAGAATCTATTCCGGAGATCCTAATCGGATAATCTTTTTTATCATTTCAGATGGATTTTAAAGTAAATGCCACCGGAGAAATACTTCCCGTTGTTCAGTTCGGCAATCAGGTTGATGTGGTCTTTCCAAAGCTGGTAGTGTGCCCCGATGTTCACTGTGCGGGCGTCATATTCGGCCATCAGATCCAGCCCGTTCAAAGCTTTCAGCGCCAGGTTATCTTCCGACAATAGATTGAATTTGAAATTCACACCCGCGGCAGGCCTTCTGTAATGAGGAAACCAGCAGGCACGATAATCCACGTATGCGGCATGAACGCCCAGTGTCCCTACCCCAGCGAAACTGAAATGCTTGGTTGCCGCCAGATAATATCGTGTAAAATGATTGTTCTGCATACCGTCCTCATCGAACTTGATGGCCCCACCGCCGTATGCTTCATGCGAGGTGGGATCGTCCAAACCAAGGACTATCTGCGGAGTCCAGGGCTTCCACCAGCCTTCTTTCCACAACCGCAGACGAGCATTGAAAGCGCGATCCTGATTGGTGTACTTTCCCCAAGACTGCTCCGGAAAATAAGTGGAGCCATGATTTGCATAATTGATGGTGCAGGTGTATCCCACTTCGAGCCAGGGAAAGATGGTTATGTTCAGATAATAATTGAATGTGTATTTTATCTCATTGGTGGTAAGATACTGCAACGGAACAAGATGTAACACATTCCCACCCGCCATAAATGTCTTGTCTTTTTGCATCTCGGCAGTGGGGGCATGAAGAAGTCCTGTTGTGCCGTATAGTGCCTGTGCCTGACTCTGTAACGAGCTAATCGCAATAAGGCATATTAAAATTAATCGTATTTTTCTACCCATTATTATGAGAATTCAATCTATCTTTGCTTCCATGAAACGTTTGCAAGCAATAGTATTATTAATATTGAATGGGATGGTCTGGCTGATGTCTTTCATTCTGCTCCTACCCGTTGTTTCCTTACATAGTTTATGGAAACTATGCAAAAGGATCTTTGTAAAGCCCCAATAATTGTTTGGCAAAATAATAAAAGAACTGAATATCATCTATAAAATAGCGTCTGAACAGTCGCTTGGGTTCTTTCAGAAAGCGATAGAACCATTCCATCGCCAAGATTTGGAATATTCTAGGAGCACGTTTTATATTACCTGCTTCGAAGTCTATGGTAGCGCCAAGAGCCATAAATAATTCCACA
>Cebus_capucinus_imitator_PRJNA485217_SSR049__coassemble_953_pt1 | contig 4029 bp, 5 predicted proteins | sample Cebus_capucinus_imitator_PRJNA485217_SSR049__metabat2_high_PE_002 | metagenome-assembled genome bin Cebus_capucinus_imitator_PRJNA485217_SSR049
AAAGTAACACCACTTACTTGGCTCACGAAGTCCACATACTTTTCTTTACAACAAAACAGACCTCACAGCCATCTCATGCCAATGACGATAATCCCCCATCGGCAAAACATGCTCCGACCACACTTTCCGGTAAATTCCATCGTGCAAAATGATGTACTCACCCAAACAGCCCTCCGCCTCATCGGCAGGAACAGAAACCATCACCACATATTCCACACAATCCGGGACACGAAACAAAGTCAGCTCACTTTTAGAAAACAAACCGCTCAACCTACAGGCGGAACGCTCGAAAGCCACCCAATACGCGTCAATGTCATACAGATGAATGAATTTATCATTATTCTTTTCCCTGGCTAAAATTTCCTTATACCGATTCTGAATCAGCTGCTGGAGCCGGATGCCTGACGGCATGGATGTGGTTCTACACATTATTATACATAAGATTTATATTATCAGATCATTTACTTCCCCATTAATCAAGGAATAAGAATGTTTAACGTAGCAAATGAAGTCATCTCTTCTTCGGCTCTTCTATCACTTCTATCAAGTCCGGCGAAAGCGTCGCCATGGCCATGGCTATCACCCCTTGCAGACTGATAACCACACGACGGTCTCTCGCACCTTTCACCTTTACAAACACCCCCTCGTAGCCCTCGAAGTCACCACCCGTAATACGGACTTTCGTACCTTTACGCAGGTTCACCTCATCGGGACTGAAGAAGATAAGATGCTCGTCATACGTTCCAGCCACAGCGATAAACTGCCTCATCTGATCATCGGGCACAATGATTTTCTGCCCGTTGCGGATATCAATCATATATTGAAAATACGGAAGTTTAAACTTCACCTTCTGAAGTTCGGACTGGACGGCATGAACAAATATCAGATCACTGATAACGGGAACCAGCTCACGCCTCTTGCGCCCGTTCCTTATACGAACTTCGTAACGCATGGGGATGAAATTGTTGATTCCTTCTTTATCCAACAAAGCCTTGATCTGCATCCCCCGGCGATAAGTGGCACGCATGGCAAACCATTGCATTTTTTCACTTGAGAACATAGTTATGGAGCTTTGAATTACAGATAGATATCTGTAATTCAATCAATTACGAGAAGTTTCGTAAAATACAAGAGGAATCGGCCTCTTGTGATTAAGCTGACCGGAGAAAAGCTATTTCAACAAATGGAGGATGGGAATCCGCACAATGTAGATGCAGCCTGTCGGGTCAACCAATGACCTTCCGCAGATTCCCGAACCGGACGGTTCTTATGTGTTAAATCAGAATTGTAATACCTATATATAAAAAAAGCGCGGGAATCTGTACCTGTTACTCGTCCCGCCCTACAAGGCCTTCGCATTGCCCAATCCAGTCTGAACGAGCAACGCAGAAGCCCACGCCGATATGTATAATGACACTTGAATGCACCTTTGACCGGCAAAGGCGCACCAAGGATATAAACATACCCCGCAGACACCTACTGTTGCTTTGTTTTGGCTGGATTTTAGAATTTGCGAAGTTCTGTAGAGCCAAGAACAAAACGTCAAGTAAACGTCTTTTCTATATATGTATATTTCCCACCTCCCTAACTTCCTCTTGCGGAAGTACCGGCGTGGAAAACGTGGCAAAGATAGCAATTTAATAAATAGGACGAAAATATATTCCGCTATTTTTAGTGATGTTTCTTTAAATGTCAACTGATGTCGGAACTGAAAAACGGAAAGCTGGTGCAATAACAATATGGCATTATTTATCTTCTGGTCATTTTATTCTTCAATCCATTCTACAATTTCTTGTGAAAGCGGACTAGTAGTAGAGCCGATTGAGGCAACCCATCTACCATTTTCATCAATCAGAAACTTATGAAAGTTCCACCCTATCTTAGCATCCGAAACCCCGTTTTCACTTTTATGCGTAAGCCATTGATAGAGGGGAGCTATATCTTTTCCCTTTACAGATATTTTAGCCATCATAGGAAAAGTCACTCCATAATTCAACGTACAAAACTCCTTGATTTCTTCATTCGTTCCGGGTTCCTGATGCAGGAAATTATTGGCAGGAAATCCGATAACGACAAAATCATCTTTTCCATATTTCTCATACAACTCCTCCAACTTGGCGTATTGGGGAGTGAAACCGCATTTAGATGCCACATTGACTACCAATACTTTCTTACCCTTGAATGTGGAAAGTGGCAAGTCCTTCCCGTCAATAGTCTTGACCGTAAAGTCATAAAAACTTTTTTGCTGTGCACCAGCTACCGATGTGATCATGGTTACAATTATGCTTAATATAAATGTTTTCATTTGAAATGCTATTTTATAATAGAACAATTCATGAAATTGAAAAGTTTTCTCTGAAAGAAAAGATTGACGAGAGAAAATCATTATCTTTGTTCTTCTGAAAAAGAACAGAAGATATTTATGAGCAAACAAGGAACCATCATAGTAGTAGATGATAACAAAGGAGTGCTGTCGGCAGTAAAGCTATTGCTGAAAAATCATTTCGAACATATCGTCACACTGCCCTCACCCATCACACTGCCCGCTGCGTTACGTGAAGGAAATGCGCAAGTGGTGCTGCTGGATATGAATTTCAGCAGCGGACTGAATACCGGGAATGAAGGTCTGTACTGGTTACACGAGATAAAGAAAATACACCCCTCCCTGCCCGTAGTACTTTTCACAGCCTATGCTGACATAGACCTGGCAGTGCGCGGCATCAAGGAAGGAGCAACAGACTTCATCGTCAAGCCTTGGGACAATGCCCGGCTGATAGAAACCTTGCTGTCTGCCTGCCGCAATTCCTCCAAGAACAAGAAGAGAGCGGAAGTCCCTAAAACCGTATCTTCTATGTATTGGGGAGAAAGCAATGCCATGAAGCAACTGCGGACGCTGATAGAGAAAGTGGCGCAAACGGATGCCAATATTCTGATTACAGGAGAGAACGGCACAGGAAAAGAAATGCTGGCACGGGAAATACACGCTTTGTCTGCCCGATACCGACGGGATATGATAACGGTGGATATGGGTGCCATTACCGAATCCCTGTTCGAAAGCGAACTGTTCGGCCATAAAAAAGGCTCGTTTACCGATGCCCATACCGACCGTGCAGGTAAATTCGAAGCCGCCCATGAAGGGACTTTGTTTCTGGACGAAATAGGCAACCTGCCCTATCACCTGCAATCCAAACTACTCACCGCCATTCAAAGCCGAAGCGTGGTGCGAGTAGGAAGCAACGAACCGATACCGGTCAACATACGTTTGATTTGCGCCACCAATTGTGATTTGGAAGAGATGGTGGCCAAAGGCAAATTCCGCGAGGATTTGCTTTACCGCATCAATACCATCCACATCGAGATTCCCCCTCTGCGGGAACGCAAAGAAGATATTATCCCTTTGGCCCAACGCTTTATAGACCGGTTCTGCAAACAATATGACAAAGGAAATATCCTTCTTTCTACCGGTGCGCAAGAAAAGTTACGGACATATCCGTGGTATGGAAACATACGCGAATTGGAACATGCCGTAGAGAAAGCGGTCATTATCAATGAAGATGGTATATTGAGTGAGGAACATTTTCATTTCCCCCGAAAAGTAGCGGCTCCTGCGACAGAAACAAGTGTCTCAACTCTGGAGGAGATGGAATTGCAAATGATTCAGAAGGCGATAGAGAAATGCAACGGAAACCTCTCGGCTGTAGCGGCACAGTTGGGAATTACCCGTCAGACGCTTTATAACAAGATGAAAAAATTCGGATTATGACCATTTTCTCATGTCCTTCCTCACTACAATCAAATTTTAAACAGACTCTAAAGAAGCATCAACGAAACAATAAATAATCAAGCTGTGAAACAATTCTTCTTCCGTTTTTTCACTGTACTGTTCCTAGGTATTGCCTGCACCTTACTAATCCAGCAGCGCAATTGGCTGTGGCTATGCGTAGCCGTACCTTCATTCCTCGTTTCCATAGGCTGGTTTTACCGCCTGTACACTTTTAATACCCGGAAGATAGCCTTTCTGCTCGACGC
>Cebus_capucinus_imitator_PRJNA485217_SSR049__coassemble_4974_pt1 | contig 2579 bp, 3 predicted proteins | sample Cebus_capucinus_imitator_PRJNA485217_SSR049__metabat2_high_PE_002 | metagenome-assembled genome bin Cebus_capucinus_imitator_PRJNA485217_SSR049
TAAGGCGATACCCAAAGCGCAGTTCACGGGGGAACTCGGCTATTTTATTCCCGTATTGTCGGACAAGGGCCGGAATGTCTGTTTCCGTATCGGACTTTCCGCTCTGGGCGGCTTCGAGACAGTCAACTGGGGAACCTCCCTGCTTCCTGACGGGGCGGCAGTGGCAAACGGGGACAGTTTTATTTATGGCGGAGGGCTGACGGCGGCTTTCGATGTCTGGCTGACAGACCGTATCATCTTCCTGCTGCAAGTCAAGGAAAGGGCGCTGTTCGGAACGGAGGCGGGGAACTTCCATACGCAGGTGGGTTTGGGCGTCCGCCTTATCATCAACTAATGAAAAGAGAAAGGGGAAACAAAAAATGAAAAATGTATTATATATATGTATAGGCGCACTCTTTGCGGTGCTGGCCTTCGGTTCCTGCAACGATGATATAGACATCCGGCAGGATTATGATTTCATCCTCTCGTCATGGTATCTGCAAAAACAGATTGCAACGGGTGAAACGGTGGAGATACGCTTTTATCTTGACCGTGAAGGGGACTATGAAAGGGCAGAGTATGAAATTGGTTACATCCAGATGGAAGGCAAGGGCGAAGTATTCGACAGCGAAGGCGTGAAACTCATCAACCGGGAAGTGAGGCCATTGACGGAAGTACCGGGTCTGGATACGGAAAATCCGGTCAGGCAGGTATTCACCCTCTTTTACCGTTCGACAAGTGCCGGACGTTCGGAACTGAAATTCTTTGTCCGGGACAATTTCGGGCAGGAAAGGGAGCTGACAGTAACATTTGACACTGCGAATGATACGGCTGAAGAATAGCCGTTGTCAGGCCGGTCAGGAAGGACGGCGGGGTATCCCGCCGTTTTTCATCCCATAAATAGGGTTGTATGGCAGTAATTTGATTGATTTACCCACCCGGTAATTCCAATTTTTTTTATATTTACCAACCGTTTTAATTTTATGAGCACATGAAAACGACACTCCGTATATTCCGTATTTTATTCAAGCTGCTCCTGCTCTCTTATGTGACAGTGATAAATTTTGTTCTTATATCCGCCTTTTACGTCTTGTTGCTGGCTATCGTGGGATGGGTGGCCCCTTCCTTCCTGCCGGGCTTGTTTGCACAGTACGGCTTTGCGCATCATCTGGTCTGTTCATTGCCTCTGTATATCGTGCTGCTTTACATCCTATACAGTCTTTCACCGCTGAACGTATGGCTGATGCGGATGAAAGAGGGTTACAGACCGCTGGGCGGTGAGGAACGGGTACGGCTGGAACGCCTGCTTTCGGAAATGGGGATGGAACGAAAACTGAATATCTACCGCAACAGGGATGCACGCATGAACGCTGTGACCTTCGGTTTCAATACCATCGGTCTGACGGACGGCATACTCCGGGTGGCTACGGATGAGGAGCTTAAAGGGATAATCAGTCACGAGGTGGGACATATCTCGCATTATGATTTCGTCTATCAGATACTTCTTTTCTCTATGCAATCACTGGGCTACCGTTGTCTGTACGGGCTGTTCCTTCTTCCTGCACTGTTTTTCGGATTGATAGGCAATCTGGTAATCGCCGTGATCCCGGCCGTCCGTTTTGCCGTAGTGGGGATGGCAAAACTCTGGTGGAGCCTTTACAAATTATTGCATCATACGATTTACGGTATCAGCCGTATTCTTGACGTGAATATCAACAAATATGCCGAGTACCGCTGTGACACGTATGCGGTGCGTTATGGTTGTGGGGAGGGACTGCTCTCGTTCCTGCGGCGGTTGGTGGTGGCGGAAACGGGCGGTGAGCGGACTTCGTTCACCGAATATATCATGAGTACGCACCCGTCAACAGAAAAACGGATTGCCCGGCTGAAAAAAATTGTTGTAACCTGCGATAAAGAATAGGTACCTATATCATTTTGCGGATATTGGTACAAGGAGTGACCGACATGCGTATCCGTTGCATTTCCAAACAAAAATCCTCGTAATAACAGATGATATGCCCTGCGGCAAGCGCACCAATGAAACTTTCTTTCTCTGAAAGCGTCTCCTTGCTGTCCGCCTTCTTTGTCAGATCGTCATACAAGGTGCAATATACTTTGTCGGTTTCTGCCGGACAGGGTGTACCGGTAGTGATGACCGAAAGGTGTATGTCCGGACATTTGTCCGCTTCACGGAGCATGATGGCCGTATCTGCCGCCAATAGTCCAATATAGGTGTTCAGATTGCACGAGAACGTACGGTATCCTTCACCATAAAGCGCAAGGATAATACGATAAAGTTCCATACGGATTTTATCTTCCCTAAATTGATCGTATTTGGTTGTCTTTTCAATGGTACTGCCGGTAATGGCGACGTTTTTGTTGTACATCTTGCTATGATTTTTTTGAGTAATACCTTGTCCGTAACTTCCTGTTAAATGCCGAAAAAAAGCACGGAACTTAACAGGTTCTACTCTCCGGTACGACCAAGCACCCATGCAGGAAACGAGTTAAGACCGTGCCATTAGTGTATGACAAGGACTCCGCCCGTTTATTCTCCTGCTTTGAATTTGGTCGTTTCGAGAGTAAGAACAAACAGCTAA